>Ga0080013_1002105_pt1 | contig 24369 bp, 24 predicted proteins | sample ETNvirenome_6_85_FD_69236 | JGI IMG/M metagenome (GOLD analysis project Ga0080013, IMG submission 69236) | Marine viral communities from the Pacific Ocean - ETNP_6_85 (SPADES assembly) (version 2) | ecosystem: Environmental > Aquatic > Marine > Oceanic | place: Pacific Ocean | collected 2013-06-19
ATCTCTAGAGACGAACAGATACACGTGGCCTCTCATAGCCTTGTATGTCACGAGCTGGGCTTATCTCCTAGTCAATCTTTGGATAAACTTAGGAAGGCCACCATTAACTGGATTATGGAACCCTTAGGTATAAATACTGAGTGTAAATATTTAGACAAAAAATTCTGGCTGGATGTTAGCGATAGATTAATGTATGAAGGTAAAGCACCTGAATTAATCTCTACTAAGACAGCTAGGATGCCATCATTCTTTGAGCATTCCAATGTCAATCTACCCCAATACGCTTAACATACATAGCGAGAGACTTGAAAAACTAGCTGAAGATTTAGAAAATAGATTTCCTTGGTCACCTGTCCACCCCAAAGAACCAATCGAATCAATCATGTATCGCGCTGGTCAAGCCAGCGTGGTAGAATATGTAAAACAATTATTAGAAGAATAACATGTGTATCTTTGGAGGAGGAGGAGGTAACCCTGAGCCAACACCAATGCCCACACCTGCACCAGTCTTATCTAGAGACCCTGCATTAATGAAGACCTCTAGACTACCTAAGAAAAAAGAATTGGTAGATGAAGATGAGGTATCAGGTGTAGCATACGGTAGTTCTAAAAAAGAAGGAGGCCCAGCGGCGGGTAAAAAAGTAGGCACTAAAGCCTTACGAATACCCCTTAATACCGGACAATCAACTGCATCAGCAGGACAAGGAGGGATGAATGTACCTGGCTAGGGAACGGTACTCAAAGCTAACAAGTGGACGATCACAGTTCCTTGATACAGCTGTTGAGTGTTCCGAACTTACCTTACCATACCTAGTACAAAGAGATGTAAAACAACGTGGAGGGAAACAAACTCTACAACAACCCTGGCAATCAGTAGGAGCAAAAGCAGTAGTTACATTATCAGCTAAGTTAATGTTAGCTTTACTGCCACCACAGACAAGCTTCTTCAAGTTACAAATCAGAGATGATAAGTTAGGTGAAGAGCTAGAGCCAGAAATGAGAAGTGAGTTAGACTTATCCTTTGCTAAAATTGAAAGGATGGTGATGGATTACATCGCTGCTTCTAGTGATAGAGTTGTAGTACACCAAGCACTTAAACATCTTGTTGTCTCAGGCAATGCACTTATCTTTATGGGTAAGGAAGGCTTGAAACATTTCCCATTACAACGTTATGTTGTGAACAGGGATGGTAATGGTAATATAATAGAAATAGTAACAAAAGAAATTATTAGTAGAAAGGTACTGGGACTTGAACCTAAACCAGACCAAGCTAATGATCCGAATAGTAAAGTAGAAGGTTCAGATGAAGACGACGCAGAAGTATACACATGCGTTAAACAAGATACTAGTAGTGGTCGCTGGATCTGGCATCAAGAAGTAGATGATCAAATCCTTCCTGATAGTCGTAGCTCCGCACCAAAGAATGCTAGTCCATGGTTAGTTCTTCGATTCAATACAGTAGATGGAGAGGATTACGGAAGAGGTAGAGTAGAAGAGTTTATCGGTGACCTAAGAAGTCTTAATGGCTTGGCTCAGGCTCTTGTAGAAGGCTCTGCAGTGGCGTCCAAGGTTATATTCCTTGTGTCTCCTAGTGCTACTACCAAACCACAAACTCTAGCTCAAGCTGGTAACGGTGCTATCATACAAGGTAGACCAGAGGATGTAGGTGTAATACAGGTAGGTAAAACTGCTGACTTTGCTACAGCTGCTAACCTTGCACAACAATTAGAGTCACGGATATTAGATGCTTTCCTTGTGTTAAACATAAGACATAGTGAAAGAACTACAGCTGAAGAAGTCCGCATGACACAACAGGAATTAAACGAACAGTTGGGAGGATTATTCTCACTACTTACTGTAGAGTTCCTAGAACCATATCTTCGGCGTACATTATTAGTATTACAACGTACTAATCAATTACCTAAACTACCAAAGGATTTAGTTAGACCTAAGATCATAGCTGGTGTTAATGCACTTGGCCGTGGTCAAGATAGAGAAGCTTTAACTGTATTCATTACACTCCTTGCCCAAACATTAGGGGCAGAAGCTATTATGAAATACATTAATCCTGAGGAAGCTATCAAGAGACTCGCAGCTTCTGCTGGTATTGATGTACTTAACCTAGTTAAGACAACACAACAACTACAGCAAGAGATGCAGCAAGCACAACAGATGCAGACACAACAGTCACTGGTAGATCAAGCAGGTCAGTTAGCAGGTACACCTCTAATGGACCCAAGTAAAAACCCTGATGCTATGGACCAAGCTAACAACTTAGCTGGCGGTGCATTACAAGCAATGAGTCAACAACCACCTGAATAATTATGGCAGAAACATTAACATACGATGCTGGTACTGATACAGTAACAGACGGTAGTGGAGAACAACTAACACCAGCTGAACAGGAATCACTTGCAGTTGGTACAGAACTAGAAGCCCAGCAAGAAGGTTTATTAGCTGGTAAGTATGAAAATGCTGAGGCATTAGAAAAAGCATACATTGAACTACAGAAAAAGTTAGGAGAAGATGGCCAAGAAGCGGTCCCACCTGAAGCTCAAACTGAAACTGAGCAAGAAGAAGTGCTGCAAGAAGCACCTGAAGAAGAGCCTCAAGAGTATAGTGGAGCAGCTGAGTTAATTACATCAGCATCAGATGAGTACTATAATAATGATGGTAAGTTATCTCCTGAAACAATTGAAAAGTTTACTTCAATGAGCAGTAAAGAGCTTGTTGAAGCATACATGCAAGTACAAAACAATCTACCACAAGGAGATCTCTTGGATAAATCAGCAGACATCAGCGATTCTACAGTAAATGAAGTTAAGAATTATGCTGGTGGTGAAAAAGCCTATACAGATATGGTAAACTGGGCTAGTAATAATCTAGACCAGAGTTCTATAGATGCATTTGATAATATAATTAATACCGGTAGTGTCGATGCTATTAAGTTTGCAGTCAATGGATTGAAATCTCAGTATCGTGATGCTAATGGGTATGAAGGTACGATGGTAACAGGTAAGGCACCTGTAGAAAGTAAAGATACCTATCGTAGTCAACAGGAACTCGTAGCTGCTATGAGTGACAGAAGATATGATAATGACCCTGCTTATAGGCAGGATGTCATTGCTAAACTAGAACGTTCTGACAACTTGGAATTTTAACTATGGGACAGAAATCAAAATTAGAAGAAGCTGCAGAAAAGGCTGGTGTCAAAGACATCAGAGATATGCAGGGAATTAGACTAGTTCGTCATCCTAGGACTGGTAAACTTGTACATCCAAATGTTGTGCAACAGTATAATGCGAGGCAGAAACTGAAATGAGTACATACAATAACGGAAGATCTATTTTAAATAGGTCAGCGACCAATGAAGTCAATGTAGCTGCCGAACCTTGGTCTGATAGACCTTTAACACCTAAAGAGGTAGAAGAAAAACAAAAGCAAGGTGGTTCAACAGAAGGAGGAGCACCTGGTAGACCATATAAACCTACTAAGATAACTAAAAAGAATAAGAAGACGAAACCTTTAACTGAGAAATCTGATAAACCATATGCCCAGGCATAATATAACGGCGGCTCGAATGTCGATTCAGTAGAAGCCACCTCACACCACGTCCGTTCACTCCCTTCGGGGAACGCATGAAATCACAGCATGGAACGGGGCTGTGGTACTGGAGTATTACAATGACTGTAAAACTTAAGTATCGTGGTGTTGAGTACACAAAAACTACCAAGTAAAACTTAACATGAAACAAATTGCACTTGCCCTGGCGGCATCTCTCGCTTCTGCACCTGCAATGGCTGGCGTTTATGTAAACGTTGAGTCTAACGCATCTTATACAGGCAATGATTATACTTCCCGTACTACTGATCTACATGTAGGCTATGAAGGGGATGTAGGAGATCTTGGATACTATGTTCAAGGTGGACCTGCACTTGTCAATGGCGACGCTGTAGATGGTTCAACTGATTTCTCAGGCAAGGGTGGGGTAACCATTGCTGCATCTGAGAAGCTAGATTTGTATGGTGAAGTATCATTCATTACTGATGAAGATACGGATAACGCATACGGCACTAAAATAGGTGCCAAATATAATTTCTAATGTCACACCAAAACTCAACGATGATGGCTTCAGTCACATCGTTCTCACCTGAACCAGAGAGGCTTAAAGAACCTGTGGATACTATGCCCAGTGACTATCAACCTCCTGGTACAGACGACAAAGAACCTCAATCCCTAGAGGAAGCCTTAACAGGCTAAAGGGGTAGCGGGTATAGTTTAGTGGTAAAACTCTAGCCTTCCAAGCTAGGTTCATCGGTTCGAATCCGATTACCCGCTCTTGGCTTTAGCCCATGATGTATATCTAAGGATATAATAGTGGATACCTTTAGCCGTCTAGACGGTGGGAGAGACCACAACAATTGATCAAACAATTACGCGTAAGACAGTTAACAATACATTTTATTTATCCCATATAAATGGCTCATCAGAATAGTGCCCTGCTGTCTTCACTGACCGCACCAGGTGCTGATAATGCGACCCGCGCAGGTGGAACCTTTACAACCACTGAGCGTAGAGCGCTATACCTCAAGCTATTTTCTGGAGAGATGTTCAAAGGATTCCAACGCAATACAATTGCAAGGGATCTAGTAACTAAGAGAACCCTAAAGAACGGCAAGTCATTGCAGTTCATCTACACAGGTAGGACTAACAGTGAGTATCATACTCCTGGTCAATCCATTCTTGGTAACTCGGACAATGCTCCTCCAGTAGCTGAGAAGACGATCACTGTAGACGATCTATTGATCTCCAGTGCATTCGTATATGAATTAGATGAAGTTCTTGCACACTATGACTTACGTGGTGAGATTTCAAACAAGATCGGTTATGCTCTAGCCGAAAACTATGACCGTAAGATCTTCCGTGCAATTTCAAAAGCTGCACGTAAAGCATCACCTGTAACGAAGACTAACTTCGTTGAGCCAGGTGGAACACAGATCCAAGTTGGAGCTGGTTCTAATGCTGACGATGCTCTTGATCCTGATAAGATTGTAACTGCATTCTATGATGCAGCTGCAGCTCTTGATGAGAAAGGAGTAAGTTCTGAAGGTCGTGTAGGTGTACTATCGCCACGCCAATACTATGCTCTTATTAAGGGACTAGATGGTGCTGGACTTGGCGCTTATCTTGTTAACCGTGACGAGCAAGGAGATGCCCTACAATCAGGTAAGGGTGTTTACGAGATCGCCGGAATCAAGATCTACAAGTCAATGAACATACCATTCTTCACTAAGTATGGTACTAAGTATGCACCAGCTTCCAACCCATCTGCTGCAACTGACCTCGACACAGTGAACCCAGGTAACACTGGATCATTCGTTGATGTTACAATGGCAGACGAGCACAACGTGACCGTTAATGACTATGGTCAAGCTACTAAATTCGCCAACTCTTGCGGACTTATCTTCCAGAAGGAAGCCGCTGGTGTTGTTGAAGCAATTGGACCTCAAGTACAAGTAACTTCAGGTGATGTATCCGTGATTTATCAGGGAGATGTCATACTTGGACGCTTGGCTATGGGAGCCGACTATCTTAATCCAGCTGCTGCTGTGGAATTGTTCGCTGGAACAACCACAAAGCCTGCTGCATTCGGGTAACGTACATAGGGGAGTCTTCGGGCTCCCTTTTTTTCTTTATATAACTTTATGGCTTCCACGACAACTGATACCGAGACCGAACTCTCCGCTGTAAATGCAGTCCTGGGAGCTATCGGACAATCACCCGTAACCTCTTTGGTCTTTGACAATCCTGAGATCTCTTTCATCTACAACTTACTGAGAGATGCTAATGTAGATGTACAGAATGAAGGATGGCACTTCAATACAGAGAGGCATATTAAATACACCCCTGATTCCACTACAAATAAAATACAGATAGGTAATGACATACTTAAAATGGATGTTACTGATGGCTGGACTAAACGAAACTATGATGTTGTAAAAAGAAATGGGTATTTATACGACAAGTATGATCACACTGATGACTGGAGTGAGCTATCAGCAGATGGTATTGATCTTGATGTTGTTAGACTATTTAGTTTTGAGGACTTACCATCAGTCTTCCAACGATACATTACTTATCGGACAAGTCGCATGGCAGCGACACAGTTAGTAGCTAACCCACAATTAGTACAACTACTAGCACAACAAGAACAGTTATCCAGAGCTGCATGTATGGAGTATGAATGTAATCAAGGTAACCATAGTATGTTTGGTCTACCAGAAGATAGTACCTATAATTCTTACCAACCATGGAGGACACTAGGTAGATAATGGCAGGAATAACACAAACTATACCTAACTATGTTGGTGGTATATCTGAGCAACCTGATCAGTTAAAAGTACCAGGTCAAGTTAAAGGAGTACAGAATGCTATACCAGATGTTGTACATGGATTATATAAAAGACCTGGATCTAAACGTTTAGGAACTGCACCTCTTACTAATGTACAGAGTGGTGGTTCCTGGTTCCATTACTACCGTGATGAAACAGAAGGGTCTTATATAGGACAAGTTGCAGCTGATGGTAGGGTAAGGATGTGGAGTTGTAATGATGGTACTGAGAAGAATGTCTGGTACCATACAGATAATGCAGCCTATAATGGAAGTAATTCTGATCATACAGCTATTACCACATACCTCTCAGCAAGTAATACCGAAGATTTACAGGCATTAACTATTAATGATACTACATTTTTAAATAATAGAGATACAACTGTAGCTACTACAGGTACTACAGGTGGTAGACCACATAAGAACTTTGCCTATATAGATCTAACACGTACAGAGAATGGTAGGCAGTATTCATTAAACATATATGATAGTGATACTACCACTAATCTAACTAGAGCTACCCGTGTAAAAATAAGTTCTGATACTTTAGCAGAAGGATCTGGTACAGGACATTGTCCAGGTATAGGTACCCAAGTATTTAGTGGTGCTGAAACTGATACAGGATCTAAAACAAACCTATCATTCCGTATCACTGCACTAGGGCAACAAGGTAAACATACTGGTAGCACAGACAATGACTCTGCTACATCTGACTATGCTTGCTCTTATAACCGTGAAGTAGTATTACTACATGGTGGAGAAGGTTGGGCAGTTGGTGACACAACTACTGTTACTCTTGATTCAGCACAAACTAGTTATACTTATACTGTTCGCGTACAAGAAGCTGAAACTGTACCAGTAAAAGCTAATGTTAAAATGGTTAGACCAGCCCCTACACCATTCGATGCTGATACAGCTGTAACAGTTGATACCATATTAGGTGGTATTACTGGTCAATTGAGTGGCGTTACTGTAAATGGTAATGCTTTGAACTACGAAGTTATTGGTAATGGTTTGTATTTATATACAGCTGCTGATGCTGACGACTTTAATGTAGAGGTAGTAGATCAAGATCTCATGCGTGTTATGCAAACTGAGATCAATGATGTAACTAGACTGCCTATACAATGTAAGCATGGTGCTATAGTTAAGATAGCTAACACTAGACAAGCTGATGAAGATGATTACTATGTCCAATTCAATGGTGAGAACGGTAAAAGTGGCGTAGGTCAATGGACAGAGTGTGCAAAACCTGGTATTGTTAAGAGCTTAACTGCTTCTACAATGCCCCATATCCTACAAAGACAAGCTGATGGGGATTTCCTTGTAAAACAGTATGTATATTCTGATCGGGAGATAGGTGATGATGTTACTAATCCTATACCTTCTTTCGTTGGAAGTAAGATAAATAAAGTAATCTTCTTCCGTAACCGTTTAGTACTATTAGCAGGAGAGAACGTCGTATGTTCTAGACCTGGCAGTATTGCAGAGCCTAACTTTTGGTCAGACTCAGCATTAATTACTAGTGCTATAGATCCTATTGATATCTCTTGTGCTTCTACTTATCCTTCTGATTTGTATGATGCTATAGAACTTAATACCGGACTACTATGCTTTAGTACTAATGCTCAATTCCTACTATCAGCTGATGATACTATAATGAATCCTGATACAGCTAAGCTAAGAGCTGTGTCTTGGTTTAACTATAATAAAGTCATACCTCCTATATCATTAGGACAGACTACAGGGTATATAGATAATTCTAATAAGTATAGTCGCTTCATGGAGATGGCTAATGTTGTTAGGGAAGGACCACCTGCTGTGGTTAACACCAGTAAGATTGTACCTACACTACTGCCTAAAAATATAGATCTATTTACAAATTCTAAAGAGAATAATACAGTATTTTTTGGTAAAACAGATTCAGATACTGTTGTAGGTTTCAGGTATCTTAACCAAGGGGAGAAGAGATTACAATCCTCATGGTTTAAATGGAAGTTTAATAATCCTATCAAATACCATTTCTGTATAGAAGATGTATACTACTTATTAGATACTGATAACTTCTTACAGAGTGTCAATTTAATACAAGCTGATGCTGATCCAAGTATAGATCAAGATAGTACTAACTATTTAATACACCTTGATAACTATACTACAGTTGGTAGTGGTTCCTTTAGTTCTACAACTAATCTAACTACATTTACTAATCAATCTGATTGGATAGATCAAGTAACATCACCAAATGGTACATTAGTTATTGTTGATACAGATTCAAATACAGCCAGAGAGGGTAGATATGCAGAATGTACTGTCATTAATGGTGATGATTTCACTGTTCCTGGTGATTGGTCTAGTGCTACATTAAATATAGGTTATCTATATGAATATAATGTAGAGTTCCCTAGATTCTATCTACAGAAGTCAGGTGAAGATTCAGTTAGTTCTGATACTAATTCTAAATTAACTGTACATAGAATGAAGTTAAACTTTGGTAAGGTAGGGTTGTATGAAACTACACTTACTAGAGTAGGTAAAGCCGCTTATACTGAGATATATGAATCTACAGATTTAGATGAGTATGATGCATCAGATGCTCCATATTTAACTGAAAAAATTAAAGACATTCCTATCTATGAAAGGAATTTGAATGTAGATGTAACGTTAAAATCCTCCCACCCAGCACCTGCTACCTTAAGATCTATGTCTTGGGAAGGTGACTGGTCACCCATGCACTATCGTCGTGTCTAAATACATCCACCAAGGAACAGAAGAGGCTGCCAAACAGGTGGCCTCTGATTTACTCCCAGCTGACCGCAGAGAGGTCGAAGAAGGTCACGGGGTAGATCCATTAGAAGAGCTTTTCTTCGCCGTCCACAACACCTCCTGCGTGTGGTTTGAGGTGCCTAACGGCAAGACTGCCGGAATGGCCGGAGTTGGACCAAACGGAGAGATATGGATGTTATGTACTCCTGCTATCCATGAGTATCCAATAACATTCGCAAGAGAAGCTAAACGTTTTGTTGAGAGTAGAACAGAACCATTACTATGGAACATAGTTGATAAACGCAACGCTGTTCACTTAAAACTACTCAGGTTCTTAGGCTTTAAATTTCTACGTGAAGTTAAACATGGCCCGAACCAATTGTCCTTTATAGAATTTTGCCGTGTGTGCTCCAGATCCCAATAGGGGAATAAGAATGCAAGCCAAGATTGAGAAGATGAAGAAGGATACCCAGTATCATTCAGCATCCCTCAAGTATTGGAACAGAGAAGCTAGCGTTAAACAACGCCAAGGTGCCCTTACTAAAGGTCTAAGTCGCTCAAGAAGTGATGCCTATTCTAAAGCTCTCTGGACTTTAGGTAAAGGTAGGTTAGCTAATGAAGCTATTTACCGAGCTAAGTCTAAAGTTAAAGGTGCTCAAAAAGATATAAAATCAGGAGAGTCTAGAGCTAGAGGTTACATGGCTTCTAAATATAAGGCTATCCTAGATAAACAAAGACAGATAGAAAGTACCATTGATAATACATTCGGTAGAAATATGGATATAGCACAACAAGCTATCTCACGAAACCATATGTATCAGGTAGCTAAGAATAGAGAAAGATTAGCAACAAGACCTGAGTATGGTGCTCCTGTTATGATGCCACCAAGAGATAGAGCTGGACAGAACTTTGCTAACCTACAAATGGCTCTACAAATCGCAAGTATTGGAGCTAGTTTCTAATGTCTGATACTAATATTGCATTGATGTCGAAGTTGGATACCCTTCCTTCTTCGAGTCCAACTAATGAGATGGGTTTAAATTACAGACAAGAAGAACCAGATATGGTTAAGTCTGTAGAAGCAGGTATAGATCAAACTCAGAAATGGAATGATGAACATGCTAACCAGCTGATAAGAATCTATAATCATGAAAATGAAAAGGCTCAAAAATATCCAAAGGAGTTAATAAATCTTTTAAAGCAAGGTAAAACTACTTCAAAAGATGTACAAAAGTTTCGTAACTACTGGGCTGATTACTATAGACATGCTAATAGGTTAAGAGACCAGGAAGATGAGTTCACTAATATTTATGGTGGAGATGCTTGGGCTAGATACCCATACAAAGGAAACTTTGACAAAGACATAAAGAAAGAACTAGAAGCTCAACAAGGCAGAACAGAAGTCAAAGCAGAGGCTATGCAAGTAGGCTCTGAAATGAGAGGTGAGTTTCCTTATGAAGCTAATGAAATAATTCGTGGACCTGAAGGTGCTTATGAAAAAGAAGCTGAAATATTTAATGATATAGATGATCTACTAGTTCATTGGGAACATTCCTATAGGCCAAGAGCTGAAGCAGGGATGAAGATACATATCCCAGGACAGTATACCCCAGAAGGTCAGCCTATATATAAAACATATCAAGAAGCTGTAGGTCCAGAGGAAAGAAGATATATCAGTGATATGATGGATGCATGGTATGCACATCAACATGATGATATAGCTGGTGGCAGGCTTGGTCTATATAAGCAGACCTTTATCAATAAATTAATTGAGAAGGATAGAGTTAGAGTAAAGAAATCCCTTGAAGATGATGGTAAAGCTTTAGCTGAACATCAACTTAGTAATAGGATGAAGGAACTTAAGGTTCAAATTAAACGTGACCCTAGTTACCTTACTACTTATATACAAACCTATAAAGGGTTCAATGGAAACTCATATGCACTAGCTAGAAAAGAAGCGTTTGATACATTAGAACGTGGGATAGAAATAGGTGAATTACAAAGAGATGAGATAGAAAGTGTCTTAGATCATGAGTTCCATGCACATGATAGTACTCCAGAGAATCCACATATTGTAACAGCAAGAAATTATTGGAAGAAAGACTCAAGGAGATTATTAAAGGCACTTGGTAAAGCTGAAAAAGATGAAGCCACAGAAGATAAGGATATGAGAGATGGTGCCATGAAGGCACGAGCTAAAGAAATAATAGATAGCTTTGATAAAGAAGATGCTCCCATGACATTCCAAGCAGTTCAAACTGCTCAGTTGAATTTCATGAAGGAATTCGGTATAAGGAATCCAGAAGAGTTACCTGATCTCATGAAGAATTTACCCTATGAGGGTATGCATGATGATCAAGAGTTAGATCAAAACCTTACTTGGAGACACTACGTACTGAATCAACAAATTACTGCTGATGATATACGTGGATTCACTGATCCAGACCTCCGTAAGAAGTGGCATCAAGTAGTTAAAACTGGTAATGGTTTAGATACAAATGGTGTTGCTCGTAGAAATAGGGCAATTAAGGCTGAGGTTTCAGCTAGGACTATGGAGACTGATTTAAATAAGAATCCTACTCCTAAATGGGTGTCTAATTATGAACAAGCTACTGAAGAATACGATACCGTATATAGAGGTGTTATAGAGAGTGGTGGTTCAGATAGGGCAGCACATAAAGAAGCCATGGATGCCGTCAAAGATGGTCTATGGAAAGAACAATCCCCTGGTGTTTACCGATGGGACACAAGAGAAGACTCTGATTTCAATGTTCAACCTGCTACTCAAATTAATAATATGGTTAGATCCATTGGTAAGGATAGGAATCTTGTCAACAGCCCACAACCATGGGTAGGTGAAGAACCACATCTTAAAGAAGCTGGTAAATATTTTGAACTAAGCCGTAAAGGTAGACAAGTAGATATACCTGGATACTATCGTAGTATTGCAAGACAAATAGGTCTTCATCCAGAACGCTTGATGCTTAATAGATTACAACAAACAGGTAGAATCAAAGAAGGTCAGATAGAAATTCCAGAAGAAAAATTTCTGGATGTTGGTCATCAAAGATTACTGCTTAGACCAAGAGCTGCTACTACTTATCGTGTAGCTATAGAAAATGAAAATATCAAGCAATTGATAGATTTAACAGGTTCTCCTGTTGCTGAGGCTCATGGTGGATATACAGCTATTGCAGATCAGAATGGAACTTATGTTAATATAGAAGAAGTAGTAGGTAAACCAATCAATGAAATAACTCACTCAGATGTCTTAAGTTTGATACAAGATGGTTATCAGAACATTGGTAATTTTGATTTAACTCCAAGGGGTTATATGCAAATACTAGCTGATAACGGTATTAATCTTAATGCACCTTGGAATGAAGATACTCAAGATGCCTTCTTCTTACATAAACTTAGATCAACTGCTCAACGTAACCAACGATTCTCTACACTATATAATTATACTAGACTTGTAAATTTACCACCAGAAGATATAGAAGAATTTAATTCAATAGCAGGAGAGAACCTACCTAAATGGATGCAATTAGATACATTATCAGCAGAAAGTGCTAAACTACTTATAGAACTGTTGCTGTCACAACCAGAACAAGTGAATTAAAATGCCAATAGATCCCGAAACCCTTTACTCTCCAGATGACATTGATGCTGCAGCTGATGCTACATCTCAATTTCTAAACAGATTAGAGGAACAAAACGAGGCTAGGGAAGAAGCAGTTGTTGAAGAAACAGCTAAAGAAGAGAAGGCTACGGCTGAACTCGCTGACCCTAGAGAAAAAGAAAATTGGGGTGTTGCTGCATTTGCAAAAGAAGGTCAATCCATTTTATCAGGCGGTATCCAAGATACTGCCTCCTCTATAACTACCTTCCCTGAACGTACTGTAGATGCTCTCACTGGAGAGATAGCTAAAGAACGTAAAGAGAAAGGTTTTTATAGACCAGAATGGGATCCCTTTGTAGATGAAGATGATCCAATAGAAACAAAGACATGGTGGGGTAAACTGCTAAGAGGTACTGTTCACTTCGGTACTATGGCAGCAGCTATTATACCTGCAGGTAAATACTTCCTAGCTAGAACTGGTTTACAACTTACTGGTATGGCTGCTACTCAAGTAGGTAAAGCTGCTCTAGTAGGTGGTGTGTCCGATTTAGTCTCTAAGGAGTCTGATGGACATAACGCATTAGGAGCTTTACGTGAACGCTATGGATTTGTAGATACACCATTAACAACTAAAGATACTGACCACCCTGTAATGATGAAAGTCAAGAACATACTAGAAGGTATGGGTATTGGCGTCGCATTCGATGGAATGTTATATATGTTAAAAGGAGGATCTGATAAGGTTCTTAATCAAATTAAAAAGAGAAATGATAGTATACAAGATCAGGATATAGAAAAGGCTCTATCTGAACTCAGGAATGGTGAAGAGAATTTCCGTGCTGCTAAGAATAGACCTGTAGCAGATCCAACTCAAGGTGCACGTATCTCTGACGATATCGGTGATCCTTGGTTTACTCAGAAACGTACTAGAACTGAATGGGGAGCTGAGGAGGGCTCTGTAGGTAATGTAATACCTCCTGTTTTAGTAGAACGTGTAGCAAGAGAAGCTGTTATAGATAACTCTTTAGCAGAGTCTGTACTGAAAAAATTATATAGTGCTGACAGATATCAACAAGTAATAGAAGATTTGAATGCTAAACGTCTTACTGTAGCAGAAGCCTTCGGTGATTCTATCTTAGCTCATCAACGTATAACAATTGGTAGAGATGCAGCTGAAATGGATGCTAGTGAATATCTAGCAGAACTATTCCAGTCTAGAGATAGTTATCAAATCACTAATGCTGATGGTGTTGTTATAGATACAATAGATACATTAACAAGTAAGAACATAGTAACTACTGATCTTATTATAGGATCATTATTACATGAGGTTAGAGATAGAGGTATAGCCGGACGAGAATTGGCAAACATGGTAGACCTTGGAGACATAGATGGTCCTGCCGCACAGATTGTCGATACAATGTTAGTAGCCTTACAAGAGGCCAAAAAAGCTAGGATTATTAAATCAGATAACTTCAGACAGATCGGAGCTGGTAGAAAGAGGGAATTTCTTCAACAACAATTAGTGAAAGAAATGGCTGATACTAAAGATGCGATGATGACCATCTTGAAGATTGCCAAAGATGACGCTGATCCTAGATTATTGAATGCACTCTTTGAAGTCTGGTCCTCAATGAAGACTGTACAAAACCTAGATGATTGGGATGCTTGGGCTAGAGCTATGCTTAAAGGTGGTTCATTACATAAAGGTGGGCCTAAGAGAACTGGTGCATTACTACAGAACCTTGGTGGTGTATTTACTAATAGTATATTGAGTGGACCTAAGACTCCAGCAAGAGCTATCATGGGTACATCTACAGCTACCTTCTTACGTCCTATGGCGACGACTTTAGGTGCTGCAATGAGGTACCCTTGGGAGAAGGATACAGCTACACTACGTGCTGGTCTTTCTTCTATGAATGCTATGATGGAATCTATTCCTGAATCATTCCAAATCTTTAAAACAAGATTAGATTCTTATTGGAGTGGTGATATATCTAGTGTTAAATCTCGTTACTATGAGTATACTAGAAATGATGATAACTGGGAAATACTAAGAAGATGGGCTGAAGATAGTGGCAGGGCTACACCTGGTGATAGAGCTACATTCTATATGGCTAATATGGCTAGGAATTGGAACAACAATAGTTGGTTAACTTGGTCTCCTAAAGTGATGGCTGCTACTGATGATGCGTTTGCACACATCTTAGGTAGGGCTAAAGCTAGAGAAAAAGCTATGCGTTCTGTATTAGATGTACAAGCACAAGGTGGTAAGACTCCTGTGATTACTAGAGAACTTATGCAAGCTTATGAGCAAGATTTCTATGATTCAATATGGGATGCTGATGGTGTAATAACAGATGAAGCTACTAAATTTGCACGTAAAGAAGTTACCTTAACAACTCCAATGACTGGATTTGCTAAAGGATTGAACGATGTATTTGCTGCTAATCCATGGGCTAAACCTTTCTTCCTATTCGCACGTACAGGTGTCAGTGGTCTTAATTTAACTGCTAAACATACACCTGGTTTTAACTTTCTAGTAAAAGAATTTAATGATATAGCTAGAGCTACACCTAAGAATCTAGATGAAGTTGCTCAATATGGTATTACTAATGCCGTAGAGCTAGCTAATGCTAAGGCATTGCAGACTGGTCGTTTAGGTATGGGTGCTAGTTTAATTAGTATGGTATCATGGGCTTGGATGTCAGGTAATATCACAGGTAATGGTCCTGTTGATAGACAGAAGAGACAAGCATGGATAGATGCTGGCTATAGACCAAGACAGTTTAAAGTAGGTGGAGTATGGGTTGGTTATGATTCAATAGAACCATTCAACCAGATCATGTCTATCGTTGCTGATGTTGGTGATGCTAGTATGTTAATGGGTGACGAGTGGACTGAAAACCAACTACAGAAAATCTCCCTTGTTATTGCTCAAGGTATTACAAGTAAATCTTATTTCACTGGACTATCACAACTGGTAGATCTTGTTGCAGGTAAGCCTGGACAACAGAATAGGATACTTGCTGGTATCATGAATAACCAAGTACCTTTAGCTGGACTCCGTAATGAATTAGGTAAATTATTTACCCCTCATATGCGTGAGCTTAACACTGGTATTGGAGACTCTTTAAGAAACAGAAACCTTATATCTGAATACCTTCCTGGTGATGACTTACCTATTAAATATGATTTATTAAATGGTAAGCCTATTAAAGATTATGACTTTATGACTAGAGCATTTAATATGTTTAGTCCTATTTCATTAAACTTAGACTATAGTGCTGGAAGACAATTCTTATTTGACAGTGGATATGATGTTCGTATGTCTACATACTTCTCTCCTACGGGTGATAACTTATCAGATAATCCACGGATAAGATCTATGTTCCAGAAAGCTATTGGTGAAACTAACTTAGAACGTAAACTAGAAAAAATAGCTGAAGATCCTAAAGCACAAGCTTCTATGAGAAGAATGTACGATGATATTAAGGCTGGTAAACGAGGCGACTTTGATGCTTCTGATTACTACCATAATATGAAAATTGATCATGTCTTCCAAACTGCACGTAAGACTGCATGGGCTAGAATTATGTCCGATCCTCGTGTCCAAGAACTCAGATCTAGACAACTAGAAGTAAAGAAACGGAAAATGAGAAAACAACAAGAAACTGTGAACATCCTCGCAATACCTAAATAATTATGGCAACAACCTTCGTAGACTATACTGGGGATGGGAATGCGACTAAAGCTTTTTCGTTTCCATCATACCAGGAATCCGACATAAAAGTAGAAGTAGATAGTGTCATTAAAACTACTTCTACTCATTATAATATAACAAGCTACACTACTACAGGTGGTGGTAATGTAGTATTCACCTCAGGTAATATACCTGCTGCAGGAGCTGATATCCGTATCTTCCGTGATACAGATGTGGATAATGCTAAGGCAACATATCAAGCTGGTTCATCCGTTAAAGCAGGTGACTTAAATAATAACCAGACACAACTTCTCTATGCTGCCCAAGAGGAGCAGAATCAAACAATACAAACAAGTGATATAAAAGATGGAGCAATAACCTCAGCCAAGATTTTAGATGGTACTATTGTAGACGCTGATGTTAATGCTTCTGCAGCTATAGCACAGACTAAAATAGCATTAGACGCTGATCTAACAGCCCTATCTAGTATGCAAACTGGAGCTGCTGCTAAGGTAGCACTCTTAACTGCTACTGAAGTAGAGACTCTAGATGGTATAACAGCTTCGACAGCAGAGTTAAATATCATGGATGGGGTTACTGCTACTACTGCAGAGCTAAACTATACAGATGGCGTTACATCTAATATCCAAACACAGTTAAACGCTAAACAAGCATTAGATGCTGAGCTAACAGAACTAGCTACAATGCATACTGATACTGCTAGTGCATTAGCTGATCTTAGTCAAGCAGAAGTACAGATATTAGATGGTGCAACCTTATCTACTGCTGAATTAAACTATGTAGATGGTGTTACATCAGCTATACAGACACAGATAGATGGTAAGCAACCTGTAGATGCTGATCTAACAGCTCTATCTAGTTGTCAGACAGGAGCCGCTGCTAAGGTAGCACTTCTAACCGCAGATGAAGTAGAGAAAATAGATGGCCTTACATCCTCTACAGCAGAATTAAATAAGTTAGATGGGGTTACAGCCTCTGCTACTGACTTGAACATTACTGCTAGTATGACTAAGCAGACAACAATATCAGATAGTGATACTTCGTATCCTACCTCTGGAGCTGTTGTCGATTATGTAGCTAGTGCTTTACAACCCTTTGGTGGATTTGAAGCAGTAGCAGATGAAGATAACTTCCCATCAACACAACCAGCATCTGGTGTAGTAATCAGTATAAATGATGCTTCAGGTGTTGTTATTAATGGTAGTGGTGCATCAACTACTGCTAGAACAGTTGGTAATGGATCTGATAATGTAACTATTAATGGATTCCCTGCTAGCTTATACAGTACAACTCTATCAGCTGGTAATGGACTACAGGTTAGTTCTACAGGATCTAGCCAAACATATACCTACCATAAACTATTAGCTTCTGAATCAGATGTTAAGCAGTTAAGTGATGATATAAACGACTTTAACAGTAGATATCGTATAGCAAGTTCTGCACCTGGATCTAATAATGATGAAGGTGACCTTTACTTTGATACTGCAACTAACAAGATGTATGTCTATGATGGCTCATCTTGGGGACAGGTAACTTCTACAGGTGACTTTAAGTATTTAGTCCTATGTAATGCAGGTACAACTAACGCTGCAACCTATAATGGTTCAGATGTTAGTTATGATTTGAAGGAGACTTCTACGTCAGGTAGTGCGGCTAGTGTAACTAGTGCAGCACAATTAGTAGTTAGTGTTAACGGTGTTATACAGAAACCTAATACAGGTACTAGTACAGGCGGTCTAGACGGATTCGTCATGACTGATGCTGATACCATTAAGTTTACAGCAGGACCACCAGCTAGTGCTGATGTCTTTGTTATACAGATGGGTTCAGCTCTATCTATTAGTACTCCTGGTGATAATACTATAACAGCAGCTAAGACAGATATATCTATCGTAGCTGGTGATTTAATCTACGGTAACGGTACTGATAGTTGGACACGTTTAGCTAAAGGTACTGATGGAGAGGTATTAAAACTTGCTAGTGGAGTACCTTCTTGGGCAGCTGACGCTGGTTTAAGTCAAGAACAGGTTGAAGATTATGTTGGTGGTATGGTAACTGGTAATACTGAAACAGGTATTACAGTAACATATGAAGATTCTGATGGTACATTAGACTTTGTAGTGGCTGACCAAACACCAGAAGGAACAGCAATATTATCTACAGGTGAAGGAGGTGGAACTAAATTCTTAAGGGAAGATGGTGATGGTACTTCTTCTTGGCAAGCAGTTCCTGCAGGTACACCCACTACAACTCGTGGAGATATTATCTACAGAGCTGCTAGTGTTGATGCACGACTAGCCAAAGGTACTGCAGGTCAGTATCTAAAACAAGGTGCTAATGACCCTGAATGGGCTGACGTTGTAGGTGCTGTAGCGGATGGATGTATATTCGAGAACGATCAAACAATATCTAATAACTATACTATTGCTTCTGGTAAAGGAGCACACAGTGTCGGACCTATAACGGTCAATGCCACTGTAACTGTAAACGGAAACTGGGTAGTTAGCTAATGGGAATTACAATTAATGGCAGTTCCGCTGCAGGTACTATCGACCTGGGGACCAATGGAACAATAACAGATTTAGCCGTAGGTGGTTTACCAGACGGCACAGTAGATGGAGATAGTCTTGCATCTACAATACCTGCTTCTAAATTAACAGGTGCCTTGCCTGCAATTAGTGGAGCTAGTTTAACAGGAATATCTAGTCCTCTTTCGTTCCGCAATCTCGTCATAAACGGTGGGATGAACGTGGCACAGAGAGGAACCTCCCAATCTGCTGAGGCAAGTAGCTATATCTGCGATAGATTTAATGTAAAATATGGAGGGGTAAATGATGACCCTACAAATTCTCAACACGCTCTAACATCTAGCGATACTGGACCTTGGGAAAAAGGGTTTAGAAACTCTTTACATGTACAAAATGGTAATCAGACAAGTAATGATGGTAGTGATCAGCTGTTCATTAAATATAAAGTAGAAGCACAAGACATAGCTAATTCTGGCTGGGATTATGGATCAGCTTCTAGTAAAATAACCTTATCTTTTTGGTTACAAACTAGTGTTAATCAGACTTTCTATGGTTATGTTTACCTACCTGACGGTGGCAACAGCGCACATAGATTATATTCATTTAGCTTTACTGCTTCTGGTAATAATGCTTGGACTAAAATCACAAAGACAATACCTGGAGGAGGTACAAGCAACGTTATAAACAATGATAATGGCGTAGGACTAGAAATATTACTTTGTCCTGGTACTGGTGGTAATGTAACGGCTTCAGGATCAACTTTAGATGCTTGGAAAGTTTTAGATGATACAAGCTGGTTCCCTGATATGGCTACCACATGGTGGGACACTGATGATGCAACATTTGAAATTACAGGTGTTCAGTTAGAAGTCGGAGATACAGCCACTGAATTTGAGCATAGATCGTATGGTGATGAATTAGATAGATGCCATAGATATTATCAACTTTGGGCATCAGGGGATAATGAAACGATTGGACCAGGTGCAATGTATGACGATGATACTGTTATGTTCTTTATACATCTAACTAAAGAAATGAGAGCTACTCCATCTTGTGTACAAACAAGTGGTACAGATTATTATCACATTCAAGCTGGGGTAGGTGATCACGCAGGACAAACTGATGGTCCTTTTATACTTACTATCAGTAATCCTAGATCTATAAGAATGTATAACGACAACGCTTCTAATCTATCTAGTGTAACTGGTCGAGCTTGTACTGTAAGAACTGATAATGCTGCTTCTAGTATAGCATTTGACGCGGAGATATAATTATGGCTTTATATAAATTAGCAAACGAACCTTATAGTTCAACTAAACTAGGTTCAATTATAAAACAAGAATCTGGTAGTAATGTAATTATTTCTATTCCTCTTGATTCTAATAACACAGACTACCAAGAGTATCTAGCTTGGGTAGCAGAAGGTAACACAGCGGAGGCAGCAGACTAATGGCAGAAATAAAAATTAAAGCGGACTCAAATGGTGGAACCGTTTCACTAAAGGGTCCAGCTACAACAACAGGTAATGCTGCCATTCAACTCACTCTTCCAGTGGATGATGGGACAGCAAACCAAACTTTAACAACAAATGGGTCAGGAGTTTTGTCTTGGGCTGCGCCTGTTATAGCAGATGACTCAATCGTAGAGGCTAAACTAGATATACATGCAGCACCTAGTGGTACTGATAAATTCCTTGGATATACCAGTAATGGTATGGAATGGGCGGTGCCTTCAGGCGGTATAGCTGCAACACATGATGGAGTTGTTAAGGTATGGTGTAACTTTAACGGTACAGGTACTATTGCAATAAGAGATCACTATAATGTTAGTTCTATAACAGATAATCATACTGGAACTTATACTGTAAGTTTTGACACAGATTTCGCAAGTGTTAATTTTGTTGCTGTAATCTCAGGTGGTCATAGTGGTAATAGTTCAGCTCCAAGAGGTTTTGAAACTGTTTCTAACATGCAAGTCGGTTCTGTAAAAATGGATTTTAGAGATGATACTGGTAATGAAGCAGATCCACAAGTTGTTAGTGTAATTTGCATAGGAGACCAATGAGTAAAATTATTTATACAGAATCAGATGGAAGTGTTTCCGTTATACATCCAACAGGGGATGTTAATAATGCGATCAAAGACGTTCCTTCTGGTCTTTCATACGAAATAGTAGATGACAACAAAATTCCTACCGATCGTACATTCAGAGGTGCTTGGTCTATTAACTCAGGTGCAGTTATAGAAGATGTAACGAAAGCAAAAACTATAGCTCATGGTAGAAGAAGAGATAAAAGATCGGCTGAATTTAAACCTCATGATGATATTATTTCCTTAAATATTCCTGGATCAGATGCTACTGCAGCTGAGACAGCTAGAGCTGCTATTCGTACAAAACATGCAACTATGCAAACAAACATAGACAATGCAACTGATATAGCTGGTATTAAAACAGCTTTAGGAGGTTGATATGGCAAAAGTAATAACAACTGAATTACAACACTCAGGAGCTTCTGGAGCCAATATAACTCTGGATAGTTCGAAGAATGTAACTTGTGAGAATAATCTCACGGTAGATGGTACTACTACACTTACGGGTGCAGTAACACTTCCAGATGGTACAACACCAGATACTCTTTCGTTTCGGAATAAACTTCATAATCCAGACTTTAAAGTATGGCAAAAAGGAACAACCTTTAGCCCAACAACTAGTGCGATATATTCAGCGGATAGATGGAGCAATGCAAATGGATCTTCTTTTAACCAAGACACTACAGTAACTAGATCCACCGATGTACCTACTAATGCTGGTTCTTCTTATTCAATAAAAATAGAAGCTGATGCTGCTGTCACACCTTCAGGTGGTGATAATATGGTTTTCAGGCAAAGACTTGAAGGACAAGATGTACAAGACTTTGATTTTGGAGGAGCTAATGCAAAAGGTTTAGTTGCTTCATTCTGGTGTAAATGTAATTCTAGTGCAGCTGGTGCGTATTCATTCTCACCAAGATTTTTTGATGCAAGTAATAATGGTTATGGGCAAATCCATAACTTCACTCCTACCACTTCATGGGCTAGGTATACGTTTGTTTTACCTGCTAATGGTAAAGCATTAGATACAGCGATAATAAATAGTAACGGTGAAGGTTTTGAATTTGCAATACATCTTGCGACAGGTTCAAATGATGTAGTAAGTGCACATTCCACTTGGGCTAGTCAAGGATGGGCTGGAACAGGTTCTAAAAACTTCATGGATGATGCTGCTAATGAAATATATTTTACTGGATTTCAATTAGAAACTGGTAGCGCTGTTACTGATCTAGAAGTTAGATCGTATGGTGATGAATTACTAAGGTGTCAAAGATATTTCTGGAAACATTCAGGTAATTCTTATTATGCTTATCTTATTAGAGGAGGTGATGACGGAAGAAGAGCTGCAACTATTCATCACCCTGTTCAAATGAGAGCAAACCCAACAATGACAACAGTAAATGAAGGAGACGGAACGCTGAATAATTACCAAGCTAATGTCACTTACTTTGTTGCATATTGGACAGGATTTACAACAGGTAACGATTCAAGTATGAGTAGTGTTCAAGCATCTGCGGAGCTTTAATTATGGCAACAACTTATAAAAAATTCAAAAACATTGCCGGAACAGGTGATGAAACAGGTGCTATTTTAAAACTTGTTGATGGTACTAATGTTGGTACTATCCCATTTGATAATGCAAACACAGACTACCAAGAATATAAAACTTGGGTAGACGCAGGTAACACACCGGAGGCAGCAGATTAATGGCACTAACCAAAATAACAGCTGCTGGCTTAACAGCTGATCTCATTGATGAAACAAAGCTAGCCGATAACTCTATAGACTCTGAACATTATAATGATGGGTCTATAGATAATGCTCATCTTGCAGATAATGCTGTAGATAGTGATGAATTAGCAGCTGGTTCTGTTGATATAGCTCACTTAGCTACTGGTACTGATGGAAAGATCATCACCTGGGATGCTAATGGTGCTCCAACTGTAGTTGGACCAGGTACAGATGGACAAGTATTAACCTCTACAGGAGCTGGATCACCCCCAGCTTTTGAAGATGCAGCAGGTGGTGTAGATGGAATTTCATCCAGTGCTGACGCTAACGCTATAACTATTGATTCATCTGAACACGTTATAGTAGGTGGTACAACGGTAAGCGATGTACACACTAACAACCAAGACTTTGTTGTAGGTAATTCAAGTAATTCAAATACTGGAATGGCACTTAATTGTGCTTCTGGTGGTTACTGTTCTATCGTGATGAGTGATAGCACAGGTGATAAAAACAAAGGGTTAATTGCATATAACCATGCTGATGATAGTTTCAAAATTTGTAATGATCCTGCTACTGGTTCTGATGGATTAGTACTTCAAAGTGATCATGATGTAAAAATATCGTCTGGTGACTTATTATTTGGTACTGCTGGAAAAGGTGTTGTATTAGGAGCTACCAGCAATACTGATGCAAACACGTTGGACGACTATGAAGAAGGTACCTGGAGCCCATCTTGTATTCAAGGTACTGTTACATCAGCACGTGCTAAATACACTAAAATAGGTAATATGGTCTTTTTAGAAGGTTACTTTACTTCATTTAGTGATTATACAACTGATAGTATATTTGGTTGGGATAACTTACCATTTACTCCTGCAGGTACAGCTAGTGGTTACGGTAATATAATCTTTACAGAATGTGATGGTATCGATTTAGCTGCAGGTGAAATGAATTGTATAGTTAATGATGATCCAGCTATTATGGTATACGGTGCTTCATCTGGTGGTAGTTGGAAATATGTGAAACATGCTGATCTCAATTCTGGTGCATCTATATATATGAGTTGTGCATACAGAGTATCGTAAATCTATTTAATTCGGAGAATTATTTTAATGGCACTTACAGAATCAACAGAAAACGATAAAATTGAAATTGTTCGTAAATGGAATGTACAGATAAGAAAAGCTACTGTTATAAAAAGAGATGGTGAAGAAATCTCACGTACTTTTAATAGAAGGACTATTACCCCTGGTAAATTAGATGCTTCAGATAATTTAATTGAAAGAGATATCAGTGGAGAAGATTCTGATGTTCAAGCTATATGTAATGCAGTTTGGACTCAATCAATTAAAGATGCGTATAAGGCACATTTAATTGCAATTAAACCTTCCTAGACCAAACCTCCCCAAACCTCTAGACATCCCTCAGCTGTACCTCAGACAGCCTACAGCGGACGTTCCAGCCTATAAACCTATATTCATACCCCCGAATGATTTAGAACGCCCTGAGGAGGTTCA
>Ga0080013_1002106_pt1 | contig 24341 bp, 34 predicted proteins | sample ETNvirenome_6_85_FD_69236 | JGI IMG/M metagenome (GOLD analysis project Ga0080013, IMG submission 69236) | Marine viral communities from the Pacific Ocean - ETNP_6_85 (SPADES assembly) (version 2) | ecosystem: Environmental > Aquatic > Marine > Oceanic | place: Pacific Ocean | collected 2013-06-19
AGTTATATTGTCGGGGAAAGATGAAGAAGGCGAACCATTTACAATTGTGATCCCTGCTTATGAATTTTATGATTGGATTGACATGGATTACATTAGAGAAAAATTAATTGAACATATAAAAGAGAAAAAATTATGAAATTATTAGAATTTGTAAAAACAGGAAAACAATATACATCAAAACATGGTGGCAAATGGTTTCACATATATTTTAAAGATGATGACAAAAGCTACAGAACAGCTTTGTTTGATAATATGAGAAACTTCAGTAATTGGCAAAACATTATACAAAATGCAGAAAGGGGTGATTTTATTGATAACCTTAAAATGAAAATCTACAAAGGAAAAGAAATTGTTGATGCAGACAGTATGCCAAAGTTAATCACAAAAGAGTTTATGCAAGAAGTTCACGACTGTTTGTATGAAGACTAAAAAATAATTATATTTAAAGAAAAAACAGATGGAAACAAAAAAAGACATTTTAAACAGATTGTTCAAAGAAAACAACTTAACAGACGAAGACGTGTTCAAACACAAGTTTTATAATATCATCACACGTTCTGGCGTCGACAAGATACAGGCGAAAAATGATATTCAAATTACATATGATTTAATATACAACTCAAATGATTTGAAGTTTATTATCATAAAGGCAACAGGATCAATGGGCGACCAAGTTATTGAAACTTTTGGTGAGTGTTCACCACAAAACAATCAGAATTCTTATGGTGTCGCTATTGCCGAAAAAAGAGCAATGAGCCGTGCGGTTTTAAAATTAGCAGGGTTTTATCAACATCAAGTATTTGGTGAAGATGAAAGTGACGCATTCAAACGAAGTAATAATTAATAAAAAAAATATATGTATAAAATTAGAGGTGAAATAACAAGTATAGAAGATGAAAACATAAGCACACAAAAAGGTGATTTTGTTAAAAAATTAATAACTATTGAAGAAGCTGATTCAGGTTTCAGTCATGTTCAACAATTTGAGATATTTGGAAAAGAAAAAATTGATGTAATAGAACATTCAAGAAAACTGTCAACAGGTCAGTATGTTAATATAGATTTTTATATAAAAAGTAGAGAATATAAAGGCAAATTCTATAATACTTTAATGATTAAAGAAGTTATGATAGAAGATTCTTCAACAAGATTAGCAGAAGAATCAGTTCCATTTAGTTAAATTTTAAGCCCTCTTGCATGTCTGGTCTGTTATTTTTTTCTCTATTTTACAGGCATGTGAGGGGGTTTTTTATAAAATAGAGATATGAAAAAAACTTACTTCAACCATGATAGTTCGGCAAGAACAGATTTACGTATAATAAAACTCAGAGCGAAATTAGGATATGAGGGTTATGGCGTTTTCTGGGCGTTGTTAGAATTATTGTTCACAGAAGAAAACAAACTTTGTGTTGATGATTATAGTGAAATTGCATTTGGTTTGCAGACTGATCCTAAAATTCTAAAGCAAGTCATTGAAGACTTTGATTTATTTAACGTAGAAGATGGTTGCTTTTATTCTAAGCGATTAAATAAACAAATAGAAGAAATCAATTCTAAGTCCAACAAAGCTAAGGAGAACGCTTCTAAAAGGTGGAAAAATGCAGTTGCAAAGCAAACGGATAGCCAACGCATTGCTAGTAGAGTAGAAGCAAAAGAAAAAGTAGAAGTAAAGAAAAGTAATAAAAAGGGTGTTGATTATTATAATGATATTTCTTTTCCTGATTATTATGACATACATTATGCTAAAAGAATTGAACAGGATATAAACAAGACAAAAGAATATCACGAACACCTTAGAAGTATTGGTTATATACAACAAAGAAACAATTACAATGGAGAAACTAAATGGATAAAAAAATGAAAGTTTTAGAATTATTTGCAGGTTCAAGATCCTTTAGCAAAGTTGCAGAACAAATGGGAATGGAAACATTTACAACAGATTATAAAGATTTTGACAAAATTAATTACGTTTGCGATATATTAGATTTTGATGTTTCAAAAGTTCCATTTAAACCAGATATTATTTGGGCAAGTCCCCCTTGCACCACATTTTCAATAGCAAGTTGCTCGACACATTGGACACCAGATAAAAAACCTAAAACAGAAAAATGCTTAAAAGGAATTGAGATGGTTAAAAAGACACTAAATATAATACAGCACTTTAAACCAAAATTTTATTTTATAGAAAACCCGAGAGGTATATTAAGAAAATTAGATTTGATGAAAGAAATACCAAGGACAACAGTCACGTATTGTCAGTATGGAGATAAAAGAATGAAACCAACAGATATATGGACAAATCATTTAGGCGATTGGTTTAACGAGAAGGGTTGGAAACCAAGACCAATGTGCAAAAATGGAATGCCTTGCCACGAGTCAGCACCGAGAGGATCAAAAACAGGAACACAAGGTTTAAAAGGCAATTATGAAAGAAGCATAGTTCCAGAAGAATTGTGCAGAGAAATTTTAAAAAGTTGTATATGAAAAACAGAAACTTAGAACATAAAGATGATTGGAAAACACCTCAAGATTTTTATAATAAATTAAATGAAGAATTTAATTTTGATTTTGATCCTTGTCCTTATATGCACGATATGTCTTGGAATGGTTTAGATGTTGATTGGGGTGAGAGAAATTTTATAAACCCCCCATATAGCAGGAAGTTAAAAGAAGCGTTTATACTAAAAGCATTAAGGGAAGCGCAAAAAGGAAAACTGTGTGTTATGTTAATTCCTGTTTCCACAAGCACAAAGATATTTCACGAACACATTTTGCCAAACAAAAAAGAAATCAGATTTATTAGGGGTAGATTAAAGTTTAGTGGATTCAACACAAAAGGGGAATTTGTTGAAGAGGGTGAAGAAAATGGAGTGCACGACAGTATGGTTGTTATATTTACAAAAAAAAGTATGACCAAACATTATGACAAAAACTTATTTGATAAATGAAAAAAAGAACATTAAATCAAAACACAGAATACCAATTACAAAAATCAATATGCAAGTATTTAGATCTAAGCAACATTCTTTATTGCGGATCAATGGGTGGCAATTATCAACCACACGTTTCTGTTAGAATGAGAGCAAAATTATCAGGATATAAACGCGGTTTCCCCGATTTATTTATCTATGAACCACGTGGCAAATATCATGGTTTAGCAATCGAATTAAAAGTTGGATATAATAAACCAACAAAAGAACAATTAGAATGGATTGAGCAATTAAACAAAAGAAATTATAAAGCTGTTGTTTGTCGTGGTATAGATGAAGCACTAAATGAATTACAAAATTATCTAAGTTTATGAAGATATTAAATTTATATGCAGGTATTGGTGGCAATAGAAAACTTTGGAGTGATGAACACCAAATAACAGCAGTGGAAAATAATGATAAAATTGCAAACATTTATAAAAAGTATTTTCCAAATGATACAGTTATTGTAGATGATGCACACCAACATCTACTAGACCACTATAAAGCTTTTGATTTCATTTGGTCAAGTCCGCCATGTCAAACACATTCAAGAACAAACTATTTTACAAATGAAATAAGAAAAGAAAAAAAATATCCAGACATGTCTTTGTATCAAGAAATTATATATTTAAAGCAATTTTTTAAAGGCAAGTTTTGTGTTGAAAATGTTGTTAGCTATTATGAACCATTGATAAAACCGCAACAAATCGGAAGACATTATTTCTGGTCTAATTTTAAAATACCAAAAATTAAGCAACCAAAAGATGAAATTGGAACAATGATTAAAGGACACAAAAACAGAGCTTGCAAAATACCATTAGAAGAAAGAAACGCAGTCAATAGTGAATTGGGTTTACATATATTAAATTGTGCAAATGACATTTATAAAGAAAATCAATATATTCAAAAAGGACTATTTAAATGAGAATAAAACCAACATTTTTTAACACAAGAAGGGACAGAATACATCAGAACCATAACGATATTAACAATTGGTTGTTCACAATAATCTATAAACAAAACGGGGAATGTAAAGAACAAAATTATATATTGCGGGACATGAAGCAAGACAAAAGTGTATTGAATCATATATATAAAAAAATACACAATGCTTTTGATGTTGTTGAAATACATACAAGTATATTATCTAAAACAGAATATGAAATGCTTAAAAATATCGAAACACCAACAATAAATAATGTCCAAACTAGACAAATATCTGTCCAAGAATTACAAGAAACTGAAAGAAGTTTCAGACAAAATAACGAGTTGCAAATATGTTGATAGTGATGATTTGCTACATGATACTATTCTTGCTTTGTATGACAGTGATGAAGAAAAAATAAACAAGCTAATTGATAAAAATGAATTAATTTTTTGGATTGCAAGAATTATGGTAAATCAATATCACAGTAAAACATCACCATTCTTTAAAAAATACCGAAAGTATTATAAAAACATTGATGAAAGATTTACACTAGGCACATGGCAGGATCAGTATATAAATAACACCCCCGACAGAATACACAGGATAATTCAAGAAGATGGCATTCAAGCCAAGAAACAGTTTGAAAAAGATTTAAAAAAGATAAATAAAAAGCTAAAAGAGATTCATTGGTTCGATTCAGAATGCTTTCGCATATATACAACAACAGGAATGTCATTGAATGAATTTTCAAAACAGTGTGGGATCAACAGAAACACCCTCTATAAATCAATAGTAAAAGTAAAAAAGATATTCAATGACCAAAAATAAAGGAATACAACAGCTAAAATCAATACAAAAAGATTTTGAACAAACAGGTGATGTCAAGAAGTTAATAGATTCAGTTAATACATTGCCACCAGAAATGCAGGAATTATTTCAAGAAATGTGTAAAAGTGTAGAAAATGAGTAGTAAAGGAATTGGCGATGACATAAAAAAGTTCACGGACAAAACAGGACTTTCGAAATTAGTGAAAAAAATCTTTGGTGATGACTGCGGGTGTGCGGAACGACAAGCAAAACTAAATAATATGTTCCCGAACTTCAAGAACATCAGAGCATTTACAAAAGATGAAAAAGAAATATATGAAGGTGTTATGCCAAAAATAGACAGGACAAGCAGAATAACACAGGAACAGAAATATATTCTTGGAAAACTATACAAAAGTGTTTTTGATGCAGACGCTTCATGGTCAAGCTGTGGATCATGCAACAAGAAGACATTGGATAACATGAGAAGAATTTATGAAAAAAGCTGTGATATATGAAAAAATCAATTTGGGTGTATAGAAAAAACAAACGCAAAAAGCGAAAAGGAATACACAGTAAAAACAATAAACCAAGTAAAAAATATAGAGGTCAAGGACGATGAAAAAAAAATCACAAAGGTTTAGGTTCTGTTGCAGTTGTATCAGAATGACATTATTAACAGAAGATGGTTGTTATTTTTGCGGAAGCAAATTTATATTAGCTACTAAAACAGATGACCTAAATATTAGACCAAAGAACAATGCAGAAACACACTAAGGTATATTTTGATTTTTTTGATTATGGAATGGACGATTTTATTCCGTGTGAAATGTGTGGTTCAAAAGCTACGGACGTTCATCACCTCACTAAGAGATCAAAAATTGGAAGCAAACAAGAAAGAGATTACATTGAAAATCTTGCAGGTCTGTGCCGCGACTGTCATAACAAAGCAGAGAATGACGGAATGTTCAATATGTTCGTTAGAATAAAACATTTGGAAAACGTATGCGCGAATGTGTATGCAATGATTGACTTAAAAAAAAAAACTAAATGAAAGTAGAAAGTAAATTAATTAAAAATTTAAAACCTGCCACTTACAACCCTAGACAAATAAGCACAAAGCAGTATAACGATTTAAAAGATTCCATTGTTAAGTTTTCAATTGTTGATCCTATAATAGTAAATAAAGACAATACCGTGGTCGGTGGTCATCAACGATTAAAAATAGCAAAAGAACTTAAACACACAGAAATTCATTGTGTAGTGTTAGATTTAAGCAAAGAAGAAGAACGAGAATTGAATATTAGATTAAACAAGTCGGGTGGCGAATTTGACATGGATATACTTGCAAATGAATTTGACATTGAAAACTTAGTGGAATGGGGTTTTAAGCATGTTGAACTTGGACTGAACATTGACAAAATAGATGAAAACTATACAAGAAAAATAAAGACACCACACTATGAACCAAAAAACATAAAACCAGAATTGTCAAAACTTGTAGATGAAAGAAAACAAAAAGAACTTCTAAAGAAAATACACAAATCTAATGTTGACAATGAAACCAAAGAGTTTTTAATAAAAGCATCGCAAAGACATTTGGTGTTTAATTACAGCAACATTGCTGACTTTTACGCACATTCAGATAGTGAAACAAAAGAACTAATGGAACAGTCTGCGTTGGTGATAATTGACTTTGACAGTGCAATAAAGAATGGTTTTGTTGAAATGTCTAATGACTTGAAAAATTTGTTTGATGAAGAATACAACTGATTTTGCTGTTTTTATAATGGTTCATGGAAGACCAGACAAAATGTGGACACGTAAAACACTAAGGAAACAAGGATATACGGGCAAGATTTTTTTGGTTGGCGATAGTCTTGATGACACCATTGATGAATACAAAAAGAAGTATGGTGATGAATTAATTGTTTTTGACAAAATAAAAGCAAGTAAAAATGTTGATAGTGGTGATAACACAGGGGACATGCGAAGCACATTGTTTGCTGTGAATGTTATTTTTGATCTAGCTAAAGAAAGGGGAATAAACAATTTCTTTATTATGTGTGATGACTACAGGGCTTTTTATCACAAGTTTAATGAAGAACTAAATTATACAGAAAAAAGAGTTAAGAACTTAGATAAGGTTTTTGAATGTATGCTTAACTTATATAATAAAACAAATGCAATGACAATAGCTTTTGCACAGAATGGTGATTTCATTGGTGGATCAAAGAGTGGTTTTGGAAAAGAGATAAAACTACACAGAAAAGCAATGAACACATTCTTGTGTAGCACAAAGAAACCAATTAAATTTATAGGTAGATTGAATGAAGATGTTTCAACCTATGTTAACTTAGGTGGCAAAGGTGAATTGTTTTTAACTGTTCCAAATGTTTCTATTAGTCAACTAGCTACACAAAAAATGAAAGGTGGTTTGACTGATGTTTATTTAGATTATGGAACTTACACAAAGTCATTCTTTTCTGTAATGTATAACCCATCATGTGTTAAGGTTTCAGAAATGGGATATAATAAAAAAAGAATACATCACAAAGTAAAATGGAACAATGCAGTTCCAAAAATAATTAATGAACAATATCGGTATAAAAACGGAAACAATGAATAAATTCCCAAACGAAGCAACAAGATTCAGTTCTGAAAATCAACCAGAGAAACGTGGAAGACCTAAAGGCAGAAGAAATGTGGCTACAGTATTAAAAGAACTATTGGCAACACAAGATGAAAACATGGGTGGTCTTGGTGATTTTGGAAGTCCCCTTGCAAAGATGTTGATAAAAATTGCATTCAGTAATGATTCTAATAACAATGAAAAGCTAAAAGCTATAAAAGAAATACTTGACAGGATTGAAGGGTTGCCAGACCAAAACCTTAATGTTTCTGCAAGTCCACCTTCTTGGATCAATGATGGCGATGTTCTGGGTGGTGAAGTATATGATGACTATGAAGATGAAACAAGCTAAACCATATTATGATGTAAAAAATTCAAGCAAAAGGATATGTGTATTGCAGGGTGGAACAAGAAGTGGAAAAACGTATTCAATAATTCTTGCATTGATTGAGTTTGCATATAAAAACAAAGGCAAAGGATTGTATATCACAATAGCAAGAAAGACATTCCCATCATTGCGCGGGACTTCAATGCGCGATTTCTTTGATGTTCTAAACAAAGAGAATTTGTATAGTGAAGCAAATCACAACAAATCAAGTGCATTATACGAACTCTACGGCAATATCTTCGAATTTATAAGTGTTGACCAACCTGCGCGTGTTAGAGGGCGTAAACGTGATGTTCTGTTTTTGAATGAGTGCAACGAGTTTTCATTTGACGAATACACACAATTGGCATTACGAACAACATACAAGATCATAATTGACTTCAACCCAAGTGAAGAATTTCATTGGCTATACACACAAATAATTGATGCAGACAGAAATGATGTTGACTTTCATATTTCTACATATAAAGACAACCCATTTTTAGAAGAAAGCACAATATCAGAAATTGAAAGACTAAAAGAAGTTGATGAGAACTTATGGCGGGTTTTTGGTGAAGGGCAAAGGGGTGTTGCTACTGAAACCATTTTCCCGTCATTTAATATAGTGGACAAAGTTCCTGAGAATGCAAATGCGGTGGCACTAGGACTTGACTTTGGTTTTAGCGCTGATCCAACATCATTGGTTAAAATATACAAACATGACTTAGATTTGTATATTGATGAACTACTTTATGAAAAGGGTTTAACAAACCAAGACATTGCAACCAAAATCAAACACTTAGGCATTGACAGAAGCATTGAGATTTTTGCCGATTCAAGCGAACCCAAGAGTATTGAAGAAATCTTTCGAATGGGTGGCATTAATATTAAGGGTGCAAAGAAAGGGCCGGACAGTGTTAGGATTGGAATTGATGTGATGCGAAGGCACAAGCTAAACATCACACAAAGAAGTGTCAATGCAATTAAAGAATTTAGAAACTACAAGTGGATAAAAGACAAGAATAATGAAATCACAAACAAACCAATTGATGCTTATAACCACAGCATTGATGCGGTTAGATATGTTTGCTTGAACAAGTTAATGGTGTCGTATTCTGGAAAGTATTATATTAGTTAGACAAAAACAATAATTTTATATTTATAAAAAATGAAGAACATTAAATTGACAGTTCCAGAAAGTTGGAATGATATAACAGTTAGACAGTATCAGAAGTTTACAAAGATTCTTAAACTTCAACAAGAAGAACGACAAAGAACAATTGACATTGTTTCTGTGTTTTGCAATGTAGACAAAAAGCTGTTGAAGAAATTTAAAATGAAGGACTTGGACAAGATTTCAAACATTATTGTTTCAATGACTAAAGAAGACCCTTCAAACATTAAAATGGAAAAGAACATTGAGTTTAACAATGACAAATATGGTATTATTCCAAATATGTCTGAAATGACAACAGGCGAGTTTGTTGATCTTGAAAGCTACTGTGAAGAATCAACAGAAAACCTGCACAAGATTTTGTCTGTGTTGTATAGAAAGCAGACAGATAATGTTGATTATTGGGGGCGGTATCAAGTAGAAGATTATGATCCATCACCAGAAAAACACACGTTGATGTTAGACCTTCCGATGAATTATGCTTTGGGGGTTCTCAATTTTTTTTTTCATTTAGGCGACAAACTTTTAGCAGATTCGGACAATTATTTGATGAAGTTGAAATAACACAGAATGAAGGAACAAGTTATGAAAGAAGGATAACAACAGAAAAAAGATACAAAAGCAAGTGGGGGTGGTATGCCGTTCTCTACAATTTGTCTGGTGGGGATATACTGAAAATAGAACCTGTAACCAAGACAAAAATTTATGAAGCATTAACATTCTTGTCTTATCAACAAGATTTATTTATTTTAGAAAAAGAAAAAAATGGCACAAAATTCTAATAACACACCAAACAATATCACATACAGACAGATGGTTGGAACATTTAGTGATATAGCAACAAATCACTTGCAAATACAATCATTCAATTCTGGTAGTTTAGATGACTTGGATATTGAAAAGTTAGATGCTGACAAATTCCCTTTGCTGTATATAACGCCACAACCTGCTATTGTTGATGCACACACATTAACATACTCATTTGATGTTGTTGTTGCAGACCAAATACAAGAAGACATGACTGACATTGATGACACCTATTCTGAAACACTTTTAATTATTAAAGATGTCATTGCTAATTTCAGACAAGCGGTGCAAACAAAGTCTTGGGCGGATCAAAGAACAGACATTGAAATGCCAATAACCTTAACACCGTTCACAAGTAGGTTTTCAAACTTACTGACAGGGTGGGCGGGGACATTTAATATAGTAGTTAACAATGAGAACAACCTGTGCATTGTTCCACAAACAGATAATACATAATGGCAACATACCCAAACTTCACACGAGCATTGCAGGACTTTGGAAAGGTGCAGGTTTCTGATGCTAAAGCAGGTGTTCCAGACACAGCATTGGCGGGTTCAATAGAATATCAAGTGCAGGGTGCAGGTAGATTTCAACCAACAGTTCTTTTCACAATGAATGATTATGGTGGGTTTGTGGACACAGGGGTTGTTGGAACACGAAACCAAAGAACACAACTGAACAGTAAAAAAGCAAATGACCTTTTTGGTTTTGATAAACAACCCGCATTTACGGGGAGATACAAAATGATAAACCCAAGTGCAATTGACAAATGGGTTGTTAAAAAAGACGTATATAATAAAATGAAAACAAGAGATGCAAAAGGTCGTTTTATAAAAAGAAGTGCAGTAAAATTTGCAATTGCCACCTCTATTTACAGAAAAGGACTAGAAGGCACAGGTTTCTTTTCAACACCACTAGAATCAAACATGGAAGCATTTACACCTATATTCCAAGACGCACTTGCTAAAGACTTAACTGAAAACTTAAACATAGATAAATACTTTGTATAAATGGCAACACAGATAATCCAGATTCCAACAGAAACAGCAACCTTCGTAGGCACAGCAAACACATACGCTGAACTTGTGCCAACAAACTATTGGCCGATTCTTCCAATAACAATAAGAAGAACAGATGACCTCGCGGCTCTTTTTAAGGTGAAATTTATATTAAGGGTGTATAAAGACAGTATTTCAGACGCCAACCTTTTAGCCACAGTAAAACAAAGAACAAACAATCTTTCTTCAACAACAAATCAAGTTGCTATTTTTGATGTTAGAAATATCATAAACACACAACTTCAAGCAACCTACAGTGATGGTGCTAACGCAGACAAAGAAATTCACACATTGGGGGAAAATACAGTGACCAAGATATTTAGTGGAAACAATGACACAGTTCAAACAATTATATTCAAAGCAACATGGGAGAGGTCAACAACTGCAGGTGGCGCACCAGAAGAGCAGACAGGTGGCACAGATGAAGTGCGAATAACAATGTATTTCATAAATGCTACATTCAAATTGTTCAGTGTTATGGGTGAAGACACCAATCCCTTAACGGATTACAACACAGTTTCAAACATTGACTATCTACATTCTAACGCACCAGACATCACAGATACAAGAATGATGAATTTAGCACCGGGTGGTTCTTCTGGTCTTTTAAGTGGTTTAATGAACTACATAACCAACACACATTCGTTTCACACAATAGCATTTCAGAACAAAGGCGCGTGGGGTTCTAACGCTGATTATTTAGGACTGCAATTTTATGAAGCAGATGGAAGTTTAATTTTTACATATACATTTTATAACAGCACAGCACAGGGTGGCTACTTACCGGCAAGTGCGGGTTCAGATTTATCATACTTTTTGTTTGCGGGTGTTGGTTCTGCAAATCTTGAGAATTACACAGGCGCATGTTTCAAAGATGATTCGGCACTAGCAAACTTTGATGGTCAACCTTCTGGTGTTATTGTTAGAGATTATGCGTATTATCGTGTATATATGTGCGACAACCAAAACGGAACTGAGTCATTTAGGTCTAAGTATTATTATTTTGTAAAAGAATTTGACAATGCTGTTAATTGCCAAAAGCAAAAAATTATTCGTCTTGGTTGGATCAATGAACTTGGTGCTTGGGACTACTACAATTTCAATGGTGGTCAAACTGAAACAGTATCAACAGAAAGACAAACGTATTCAACAATGCTTGGTTCAAGTGCCTTAGACAGGGGGGCAACATACAGCTTTGACACGTGGGGTGCAGGAACAAGAACATTAACAACAAGGTCTAAATTGAAAAGCCAATTACAAACACAGTATATTGATGAAGCAGAAGCACAGTTTCTTGAAACATTATTTAACTCAACAGTAGTGATGCAAATACAACAAGCAGGTGTTGACACCTTTTCACAGTCTGTTGTTATTACAGACAAGTCTTTTCAAAGAAGAACAAAAGCAAAAGACAGACTGCAAATACAATATACATTCACAATAGAATATAGCAATCCTATTAACACAAACTCATAATGGAACAAGTTAGATTAGTTGCATATAGAAAAGCTACGAGTGGCGCTACAGTGGACACAAGCTATGAATTTGACTTGCAAGAAAGTCCAAACATATCTTTGAATTTTCAATTCTCAGATATTAAAGAGCCGCAGACAAGAAAAGCAAATTATTCACAGACATTCAAATTGCCATTCACAGACAACAACAATGACTTCTTTCAAAATTGGTTTAATGTCAATATGGACACACTTGTGTTTTCTACAAGGCAAAAATTCACCGCTACTTTGTTTGTGGGTGCAACACCACAGTTTGAAGGGTTTATTCAATTAAAAGCAGTATATCAAAAGGCACAAGTCTATGAAGTTGTTTTGATGTCAAACACAGCAGACTTGTTTTCTGCTGTTGGTGAAAATAGATTGCGCGATGTTTTCTTGAATGATGACGGTTCATACAGCAATGAATTAAACCATATATATAAACACGATAACATAATAGCATCGTGGAATGGTGGTTCTTCAAGTTTTACAAGTGATTGTGTTGGTTGCAGTGGCGCATCTTTAAGAGATGTAGATGCAGGTGTTCAAAAGGTGATGTATCCGATGTCCATAACAATACCCAAATTCTTTTATGAAGCAAATTCCAACAGTAGTCTTTATTTAAACATGGATCAGACATATATTGATGCACAGGGTGACAGCAATGTGTCAAATTATATAGCACCAATAACGCAGTTCAGACCTGCATTGCAATTAAAAAATATACTTAATCTGATACTTGAAAAAGCAGGTTTCACATATACATCAACTTTTATTAATGGTTCTTATTTTGGCAAGTTGTTCATGACAACTGCAAACAATATAGAGGGCGGAATGTTGCCAACAACAACCTCAACAACATTCCCAAATTTTTCAACAAAAGTTGGAAACGATGGGGAATGGGGTGTTTATGAGCCGAATGAAGGTGGAATGCCAGATGAAGATATTCCTATACCAGAAGCAGACCTGATGACTGTTGTCCCTGCGGACACAGAAAGCGGTTATTCTTGTGTTTCTGATACTTTTAATTCTTGGAATACAGTCGAAAATTCTTTTACAAAAGTTTCTGGTGGACAAATAGAAATGCAGGTTAGACATAATTGGAACTTAACTTGGGTTAGACGTGTTAATTCAGAAGAACCAGTTTTATTAACAGTATGGCTACAAGACACGTCAAACCCAGACTTAGTGTATGGCGACCCTTCTATTATAACAACAACCATTGGTGGTGGCGCAGATAATGACAGCGGGTTTGGGTGGCATTATTTTGACCTATCACAAATGGATATTGGCGCAACCGCAAAAGCATACATTAGTATTACAAATATAGAATTTAGCAGCGCTTTATCAAGTATTAAATACGGTTCTGGTTCCGTCACTACCTGCGGCGGTGCAATTGGTTTGTATTCTAAAATCAGTGTTTTTGCAATTCCTTATTCAGAAGGGGTTTACAATGGAACAATTAATGTTCCTGCTTGTATTGATGAAAACATTTTGCAGAAAGATTTTTTGCTTGATATTGTTCAAAGATTTAATCTAGTCATCATATCTGATCCAGACAACCCTGAGAACTTAATTATAGAACCTTACGATAATTATATTGCAACTGGTGAAATAAAGAAATGGACAGACAAATTAGATGTGTCTAAAGAAATAATTGTGAAAGACACAACCTCAATCCAAAAAAAGATTATTCACTTCACAGATCTTGAAGACACTGATCTGTGGAACAAAGCATTGAAAGAAGAAGCGCCAGAGGTCAATGTATATGGACATTATAAGCAAATAAACAGCACAAATGAGTTTGCATCTGGTGAATTAAAAAACAATTCTATATTTTCACCATATATCAATGATAAGGTCTTTATCTATTTCGATGACGAGCAAACAGAACTTCCAAACATGACAGTTCAATATGAAACAACATACAATGATGATGGCGATTTTATTGTTCCTGAAAAAACAAAGCCAAAGTTGTTTTATTACTGTGGAACAGCCACAACAGTAAAAGATGGGAATGATGACACTGTTACTTATTACATGCACAACCAAATTGAAGCATTGAGTGAAATAACAGCATATAGTTTCACAACCTATCCTGTGTGTTCACCATTTGACATAACACCTTCAAGTGATGCTTACACATTAACCTCAGCAAACAAATCATTGTATTGGAATGCTAACCCGCCACCACGCGGTGAATTAGATGTTTTTAATTATACTGATGAAACAGCAACGTGGTTTGCAAACACTTTATATGGGTTATATTGGCAATCATACTTAAACACTATCTATGACCCAAATGCAAGAATGATGGAATGTTATTTGTATCTAGATGATGTAGATATTCATAACTTCAAATTCAATGATGAAGTGTTTATTAAAAATGCTTATTGGCGGGTTTTAAGTATCACAAATTATCAAGTAGGAATAAAGACTTCAACAAAGGTTTTATTGCTTAAAGTAGTTGATGACAGTGGTCCGTGTGAAGATTGTGATTATGTTGTTGGAACAGATTCAACAGGAAGCAACCTTTGGAATGGGTTTTTTTATTATTGGTGTCCTGACACTGATCCAAATTGCACCCCTTCTGTTTCAGCATTGCCATTGCTCGGGATATTAGCACCAGAAAGTTGTTGCACATGTCAAGGTGGAGAATCATTGACCAACTTCCCTTTTGCAACAGGTATTTTCCCGTGTTTTGCAAATTCAGGTAGTTTGCCAATTAATTTGAAAAGTCTTTTAGGTATGCGTTCAATACTATCAAAAGGACAAGCCAAGTCAATTATATTTGACAAAATAAGTGGCTATCAAAGACAACTTGTGATTGGTTCTGATAATGGACAATACAGTAGTTCTATTCTGCCAAACTATGCAGATGATATGGTTATTAAATACAAGACCACACAGAAAGGCGCACCAAGATTACATGGAGAGATGCACAGAATTGTTGCCACAGGTTATACAGAAGGCAACACAAGAGGTTATGCTTATCCTGCGGGGACAAAATATAACAGAAGACCATTTGTTCCATATAACTCAAATATGATCATAAGAATCACAGGAACAGCAACAGTAATTGGTGGAACAAGTTCAACATACGCAGTTGGAACAACAGAGGGTTTTTCATGGTATACAGCATTTAAAAATGTAAATGGAACAATAACACAATTAAGCACAGCAGGGGGACAACAGGAATTTAGTATTCGAGAGGGTGCAAACCCCACAACCTGCACATTGAATATAGCAACCACAAATGGAGAATTGCAATTTGGTTTAGATGATAGTCAAACAGACACCAAAAGAATCTGGTCTTTGTCTGTTGATCTAGCTGTTCAAAGGTTGCCCAATATTGCATTGCCCTATGGTGAAAATTGGGCGATATTCCAAAACACAAGTAATATACAATTTATGAATTTTGATAAAATGCTATGGAATTAAAACAACACATACAGCTAAGTTCAATAATGATGTTGACACAGCTAAGAATTATTAATACAATTGAACTGCATGGAGAAAAAGAATACTGTTTTTTATACGGCATGAATGAAAGACATGACAGCTTCACAAGAATGTTTAAAGAAATAAAAAGAATAATATGGCTAAGGAAGTAAATGTAGAAGTAAATTTTGACACAAAAGATGCTCAGAAAAATGCAAAGGACTTAGGGAAGGACTTTCAAGACTTGGGCAACAGTGCAGATGATGCGGGAAACAAAGTGAAAGGTGCAGGTGGTGGCGCAGAAAAGTCTGGTAAAGAAGCTAAAAAAGGATCAAAGGGTTGGAATGTTTTTGGCAAAGCAATGCGAATGACAGGCATTGGCGCTTTGGTTGGTATGTTCTTTAAATTTAGTGAGGTTTTAATGGGAAACCAAAGAGTGATGGACGCGGTGAATACTGTTGCAAATACAATGTCAATTATATTTTCGGACTTAATTAATTTGATTGTTGACGGTGTTAATGTTGTTATTGACTGGGTTTCTAATTTGGGTAGTTTGTCGGATATTTTCAATAACGTAAAAGACAAAGTGCTTGACTTTGGGGGAACGATAAAGACATACATCATTGATTCAGTGAAAAAAACCATTGAAGGCATTGGTCTTCTAGGACAAGCAATTGGAAAAGTGTTCAAGGGTGAATTTAAAGAAGCTGCGAAAATAGCAAAAGAAGGTGTCAAAACATTATGGAATGCAAACCCTGTTGTTGACTTAACAAAGAAAACGGTTAAATATGCAAAAGAACTAGGGGGAAAATTAGTTGACGGAGTTGTAAAAGCGACAATAGCGACAGGCAAATATCTTAAAAAAACATACGAACAAGGAAAAGCAATTGTTGACACAGAAAACAAGCTGACAAAATTAATTGGAACACTTGAAAAAGAACGTGTTGCTATACAAAAAAACATTGATGAAAAGATAAAACTAAGGGACAATGAAAATAAAACCTTTGAAGAAAGAAAACAGGCGGCACAAGAATTATTGAAACTTGAAGAAGATCTACTTGCCAAAGATATAGAACTACAAAAAGCAAGGGTTGAAAATTTAGAAGCTGAACTGAGGGTGAACCAAGACAACCTGCAAATGAAACAAGACCTTGCTCTCGCACAAGCAAAGTTAACAGAATTAGAAAACCAAGATGTTAAGCAAATAACAGAACAGACACAAGCTATTCATGATTTGACAATGGCACAAACTCAGTCAATAACAGAAATTGAAATGCTTTCTAAATTTGGTCGAGAAAGGGAACTTGCTGAACTTGATGTGTTTTACAAAGAACAATTAGAAAAAGCAAGAAAAGCGGGTGTGGATCAATCTAAGGTCACTGAACAATATGAAGAAAAGAAGAAGCAAATAAGAAAGAAATATAATGACATTACAATACAGTCTGCGGGGAATTTACTTGGTGCTTTGGCGGCGGGACAGGAAAAGGGTTCAAAGAAATGGAAAAAATTAGCAACTGCACAAGCATTGATAAACACATACTTGGGTGTTACTAAAGCATTAAGTGATAAAGAAATGCCATTTGTTGCTAGAATGATTAACGCGGCTACACAATTAGTTATGGGTTTAAACAATGTGAAGTCAATTAAAAACACAAAAATGGAAGGTTCTGGTGGTGGGGGTTCTGGTTCTGGTTCAGCCGTTTCATCGCCTACAATCAATCCAAGTGAATTTATTGGTGATGTTGGCAATTTAGTTCCAAATCAACTTACAGAAGATGTTGCAGGAACAGAAGCACAACCTGTTCAAGCGTATGTGGTTGAAAGGGATATTTCAAGCAGTCAAGCATTACAAGAAGAACTAAATTTACAATCAACATTGTAAACAAAAATCATATTTATATATTTATAAAAAACAAGTCAAATGAAAAAAACAAAAATCGTTGAATTACTAATTGATGAAACAGAAGAAGTTCATGGCATTCAAGCCATTTCACTTGTGTCAAACCCTGCATTAGAACGGGGGTGGGTGGCATTAAGCAAAGACAAATTTCTTTCACTTGCAAAAGTAGATGAAGAAAAAAGAACACTCGTGGGTGTTGCCCTTATTCCAGAAAAACAAATACCGAGATTCGATGAAACAGAAGGTGAGTATTTAGTTTTCTTTTCAAAAGAAACAATAGAAAAAGCACAAGAACTTTTCATGAACAGCTTAAAGAATAACAAAGCTACTGTTGAGCATGAAAAAGATGTTCAGGGTGTTTCTGTCATTGAAACATGGATCAAAGAAGATGAAAATGACAAATCTAATTTGTATGGCTTTTCTGATTTGCCAATAGGTTCTTGGCTTGTGAAAATGAAAGTATATAATGATGACGTATGGAAACAAGTGAAGCAGGGTGATTTAAAGGGTTTTAGCATCGAAGGGTTCTTTGTTGATAAAGCAATCGAAATGCAGAAAGGTGATATTTTAGACCTAGCAGAAGAATGTGTTGAATGTGAACAAAAAGAATTAATGGAAGAAATAAAAGACGTTCTTTTAAACGCTGAACTAAGACCAGATAAAACACTTGATGGAACACCAATATATATGGACGTTGAAAAAGCTGAATTATATGGAAGTTTGTTTTTTGATTGTGTAGGAAGCCACTCGCATGAAATTGATGGAAAAACATATTACATGGGTTGTAAATCACATCAAGAAGTTTTAAAGAAAAGAAAAAAGAAGATTGCGTATAAGACAAATCAATACAGAAATAAAAACGCGGAATCTATGGAAAAATACCCGTGGGATCAATGTATTGAAGACCAGATGAAAGAATACGGGGACAGGGAAACGGCAGAAAAAGTGTGTGCGGCAATAAAAAATAGAACTGTTAAAAAATAGTTTTACATTTTGAAAAGGAACAAATAACAAGTATTAATATATATAAAAAACAAAGAAATGGGTTCATTACAAAAAATTAAAGAACTATTAAAGTTCTCAAAAAAGAAGACATACAAAATCAATATGTATGCAGAAGCAATTCTTGATGATGCAAGAGTAATTGCAACAGATTCAGAAGAATTTGAAATTGGTTCAGCCGTTTACGTAATTAATGACGCAGGTGAAGTTGAAGATCTGGCGGAAGGTATATACACACTTGAAGATGGTTCTAAAATCAGAATTGATGCTGAAAGCAATGTAGCAGGGTTTGGTGAAGAAGAAATTGTTGAAGAAGAAGTTGTTGAAGAAGAAATGGAAGCAGAAGAAGTGGTTGTAAAAGAAGAAGTGGAAGAAGTGATTACTGATGATGCTGTGGTTGAAGAAATTGCTGTTAAAATAAATGACGCAACACCAGACGAGGTGACAGAAGAAATTGCAAAAGAAGTTGCAAAAGTAGTTGTGGATCACATGGCGGAAAAAGTAGAAGAAGAAGTTGAAGTAAAAGAAGTTGAAATGTCTTCTGATTTAATGGGGGAACTTTTAACAAGACTTTCTGCAATAGAAGAAAAATTCACAAAACTAGATGACACACCTTCTAGTAATGGCGTTAATATAACACCAACACACCTGAGAAAGGAAACAGTTGATTTAGGCAAAATGTCAGTCGGCGAAAGAGTTAAACACTTAATGAACAATTAATAAAAATTTACAATGAAAAAATTTAATCTATCACGCAACAAACAATATGATTTTGACATTACAATCAACAGCGACACCTACGCAGGTGAATTGGTATTGCCTTACGTGAGGGCGGCTCTTAGAAGTCCTGATACTATTGCTAAGGGTTATGTAAGACAAATTGAAGGTCTTAACAAGTCTGCTGTAATTTCACAAATTTCATCTTCAAACCCAATAGTTGCCGCGTCTTGTGGTTTTACTTCTGGCGCAAACACTTCTACAAGTGAGCAAATCTTAACGCTTACCGATATGAAAGTGAACGAGGAAATTTGCCGTGGCACAGTCTTCCCGACTTGGTATGGTCAAGGAATGGACAGAAACGGAAACCTTCCACAAGCATTTGGTGATTTCTTACTTGAAACAGTTGCGGCAAAAGCAGCGGCACAATTAGAGATTGCTTTATGGCAAGGAGCTTCACCATTTGGAACAGGGTTCTTGTCTGATGATGGAACACAAGACGAAACAGGTGCAGACGCAAGTGCATTAAAAGACTTTACTGAGGTTGATTTTGCTGATGCTTTAGCGGCTTCAGATATATTAACTGACATGGCTTCTGTTTATAACGCGGTTGCTTCTGATGTTTCTGGTCTTTTAACTAAGCCGGGAGCAGGGTTCTATATGAACAACAAAACTTATGGTTTCTACATTCAAGCGTTAGCAGCAGCAGGTTCTAATCAAGGACAGGTTTCTGGTGCAGGTTTCAACTTAGATGGTGAGAACATGACTTATTTCGGTTTCCCCATCTACCGTTGCCCCGGGATGTTTAATGATACCATCGTATTTACATATCCTGAAAACTTAGTAGTTGGTTCTAATTCAAATTCTGGGTTCCAAGAAGTGAGATTGATCCCAAAATATGAGTATGATGGAAGCGATAATATTGCAATAGTTATGCAATTCAGCATGGGCGTTCAAACGGCTGTAGCTTCTGACGGAGTATATGGTTCAACTGTTTGGTCTTAATAGATACTTTTTAAAATGGGTGGTTGAAATACACCACCCCTTTTTATAACCTTTAAAAGAAAATAATAATGAATAAACTATACGAATTTCAAGCGTGTGATGTCAGCGAAGGCCGTTTGGTCGCATGTAAAGATGTCATCGGTGGAATACAAAAGATTTTCTTGACTAATTACGATGAAGCGCTACTTTCAAAGCTAACTATCACATCAAATGAAATAACTGACTTTGGTTCTGCAATTACTGTTTTCCAATATGACTTGAGAGCAAACACAGGAACATACAATGCGAATTTCACAAGCAATGATGCAAATGGAACAACGTATTATGAACAAGTTTTGGAAGTGATGTTGCAAAAGATAGTTCACGAAGACATTCCAAATTTAGACAACATACTGAAAGGTAGATGTCATGTTTGGGTTCTTGATGCAAATGACAATGTGTTTTTATTAGGAACAAGATTTGGTTGCACCGTGACTGCCGGAGCAATGTCTACAGGAACAGCAAAAGCGGACATGAGCGGTTTCACTTTAACGTTTACAGCACAAGAAACTGAAAACTACATGTTGAAAGAATCTGCGGGTGTTGGAACAGCGAAATATCCATTTGATGGAATCGCTACTGATGCCAACGTGACTATCACAGTTGGAACTACACCGGCATAAACAAATTTTCTATTCTGTTTGAAAAAGGGCGATCTATGGGTTGCCCTTTTTTTTTAGTAAACAAAAAGCGTATATTTATATTTATAAAAAAGAACAATCATGATTATAGTAAAAAAAGAATTTTTGAATGAAAAGGTTTCACACTACAGAATACCATTGGGTGAAATGAATCAGGGTCAATTAAGACACATTCAAGAAAGGTTTGGGGACAAGTATTTTGAAACACCTAAAAAGAAAAAAAAGAATGATACAGGCGACACGAGATCAGAATAACGAATACACAACAAATTACATTTATGCTGACATGTATGATGTTATGACTTCAATTGCCGCAAAACCATTGGTCAAAATAACAAGTCAGTCAACGAATAAATCAAAAGTTTTTCGTTCAGGTTTATTGACAACAACTGATAAGGAAAGATATATGAAAATGCTGTGGAATATTGCAAGAAGTTCATCAGATGAAGTGTTGGGTTCTGGTATTGTTTTTCTGGGTTCAACCGATTACCCGTATGGTTTTTATGATGTTGTAATATATCAAAACAATGACAACACAAATCTTGATCCTGCAAACGCAATAAAAGTGATATATAAAACAATCATGAATTTAAAAGCTGTCAATAATGATGCTATCACATACACTGAATACACAGAAACAATTTCATCACCAACATATATAACAAACACAATATAATGGCTAAGAAAAAAAACAATTACAATATGTCAGTAGTGGACTTGTCGCATTACAACATTCCACATATAAAAGAAGATGACAGAAAAGATTGGGTTGAATTTGGTCTTGACAATTTATATCCTCAATACTTGATTGAACTTTTTACGGGTTCAGGAATAAATGGCGCTATTGTAAAGGGTGTTTCATCAATGGTTGCGGGGGATCAACAAGACACTTGTCAGGGTCTTGATGTAGTTGACAAAGATGAACTTGAGGGCGACCAAAGGGAACAATATTTAAAATTCTCAAAGCTGTTAAAAAATGGAAGTAGAAACACAATAAAAAACCTTTGTTTTGATTTAAAATTATTTGGAACGTGTTATGTTAACGTCATTTGGAATAAGACAAAAACTGCAATCGCAGAAATAAAACATATCCCTGCACAATACATACGAAGTGGAAAAGCAGATAGCTATGGCAATGTGAATGAATTTTACTATTGCTATGATTGGTCAAATGTTAGAAAATACAAACCACGTGTAATAAAAGCATTTGATGAAACAGACAGAACAGAAACAAGTCAATTGCTACAAGTAAAAGAATACAACCCACAATCATTCTATTATGGAATACCTGACTATGTTGGCGGGACTGATTACATACAACTCGATATGTCGATTGCTGAACTTCATTTGGCGAATATAGACAATAATTTTATGCCCAGTTGCATGGTTAATTTTTCGAACGGAATTCCGACCGAAGAAGAAAGACGTGAGGTTGAAAGAAAGCTGAATGCACGGTTCTCTGGTTCTGGGAACAGTGGCAAATTAATCATAACTTTCAACGACGGGAAGGACACAACACCAGAAATAATTCCATTAAATACAGGTGATAATGACGACAAATATCAATTCCTGTCTACTGAGGTTTCAAGAAAGGTATTGACAGCACACAGGATCACAAGTCCGTTGCTATTTGGTGTCAAAGGTGATTCTTCCGGTTTCGGAAACAATGCAGACGAACTGCGAGATTCATACTCACTTTTCAATAATACAGTGGTCAAAGTATTCCAATCAACCATTTTAGAAGCGTTAGACAGACTTTTTAGAATAAATGGTATAGATAGTCTTGATATATACTTCAAGACGCTTAAACCGGCTGATTTCTTAGACCTTGATTCTATTGATGCAATTGATGAACAAGAAGCAGGAATTGACATTGAAGATGAAACAATAGAACAAATGGAAAGCATTATTGCTAAACATAAAAAAAAAAAATTTAAATCTGAGGAATTAACAGACGAACAGTTTGATTCTGTATTTCAAAGTTTAGAGGGTGAAGTAATTGATGAAAAGAAATGGGTTCTTGTAGATGAAAAAGAAGAAGGGGACATGGAAGACATTGACCTTTGGGTTAATAGAAAAATAAGAAAAAGAAAAGATTTTAGTGATTGGGTTGACAGTCGTGAAGGTTATGGCGATATTGGTGGTTATTCAAGTTATTTAGACAAATCATTTTATTTGATTCGGTTTAAGTATTATAAAGCTGATTACAGTCCTTCTGCAAGTTCAAGGGACTTTTGCGACAATATGATGGTTGATGCAAGAAATGGTGTTGTGTATAGACTAGAAGATATTGACAGAGCAAGTCGTGATGGTGTGAACAGTAAATTTGGACATGGAAAAGGTGGTGGCGCGTATGATCTTTTCAAGTGGAAAGGCGGACCGTTCTGCAAACATGCTTGGAAGATGGCTTTGTATAGGTTGGAATCTGAAACTATATCAATTGATGAAATTGGTGATGTTGATATTGAAACAATAGATGCTGAATACGAAAGAGTAAAAACAATACCAAAATCATATATTCCAAGTCCGTGGGGTTGGTATAAAGGAACAGGTGGTGCAAGAACAGCGCCAAACAAAATGGGAGAAGCGCGAGGACGTTATCCGGGTTATAAAAAAAGAAAAGATAAAATATAAACGATATGGCTACAACGCATACACTTTTAATTAGTGCAGACACACTAAAACGAAACACAACGATTTCACAATCAGTTGATGAAGATTTGATTCACCCTGTGATCCTAATATCACAAGACAGATACATATTGCCTGTGCTTGGAACTGATTTATTTGAAAAACTACAGACAGAAATAGCAGGAACACCCTCTGGTGTTTATTTAACATTACTGAAAGACTATGTTGCTAAATGTCTTTGTCAATTCACTCTCGCAACCTTATATCCCGTGCTTCGACTACGTGCCGTAAATCACAGCGTTGTGCAAATGAACAATGAACAAGGAACTTCTGCAAGTTATGACGAAATACAACCGTTAATCGATGGTGCTACGGATATGGCGGAATTTTACAGACAGCGACTTATCGACTACTTACAAGACAACACAAGTTCTTTTCCTGAGTATTCAAGCAATACAGATGGAATGTCGCCAACAACAAGAAATTACTATAGCGGTATTAACATGGACACAACTATTGATGACAGAAACTTAAAATCCTTATTGTCTGCAATGGGTGTCAAAAATATATGTTAATGAGGGGAAAATATAAAACAAAGTTTTCTGGTGGAAACTTCAAGAAACTAAAGAAATATATTAAAAAATTAAACTATGGCAAATCAAAGATTAACCGACAAAGACCTGCTTTCAGCGCAGATATATAGCGATGATTTATTTCATATTGTCGA
>Ga0080013_1002107_pt1 | contig 24341 bp, 14 predicted proteins | sample ETNvirenome_6_85_FD_69236 | JGI IMG/M metagenome (GOLD analysis project Ga0080013, IMG submission 69236) | Marine viral communities from the Pacific Ocean - ETNP_6_85 (SPADES assembly) (version 2) | ecosystem: Environmental > Aquatic > Marine > Oceanic | place: Pacific Ocean | collected 2013-06-19
GGTTCCAGGTCGTGGCACTACATCAGTTCCAGGTCGTGGCACTAAGGCGGTTCCAGGTCGTGGCACTAAGGCGGTTCCTGTCTGTTGACGAGGCTGTCTCGCCGCCTTCTGCCGTGCAATCGCTGCCACCCGACCAGGACTAAGACCCTGCGCCTTCCTTTGTTGCTTTCTTCCTCGCACATACCAGGATCGGGAGCCTTCAGAAAAAGCCACCCCCTTGCCTGGAGTAGCTTCGGAGAGAATATCAATAATTCTATCGTAAGTTGGCTTAGTGCTATCGTTTATTTTTTTTTTAGTACCTGAATCTACTTTTTTCTTTTTTTTACTTTTTTTAGCCTCGCTGGCACTGAAGCGCAGCATCGCCGCCTTTATACTCTCGGGAGACATCTTTGCCTTCATCCTCTCCTCGTCGGTGCCGAGCCACTCGGGTCGCACAGGTCGAAGCCCGAGTAGAGCTTCTGGTTTTTTCTCCGAGTGCTTTTTATATAATTGGTATTCCTTGTTAGGGGTCGTGACACTTGTGTCGCCTGACCGTAGCCTCGCGAGGACTTGTTCCTTCTTGCTTGCTTCTTTAGCCTTAACAGGAGTAGCTCCCTTAACCGCTGCCATCATTACCTTATAGAAACGATCTTCTTTTACCTTGCCTCTACTAAGAACATCATCAACAGAAGGATAACCACGCATCTTCATAACTTCCTCATAAGAAGTATCTTCTTTTTCATATGGTTTGTCGGTCTCTTGTAAAGAAGTATTAAAGCTTTCCTTTAACATCGTAACAAAAACCTTTTCTCCCAATGCCTTCTTGTAAGTATCGTTCACAATCTTGCGAGTTTTTTCGCCGCTCTCGGTGGACTCAGAAAGAGCAGGAAAAGCACCTCTAGTGGACGGATCCGCAACAAGATCAAAGGTTACTAATTTATAATCGTCATTTACATATTTTACTTTTCTCATAGTATCTTCCGATAAGGTTCCAACACCTCTACTGGAAATACCAATCTTAACTCCACCCTCAATGAGAGCCTGGGCAACTTTACCTGCGGGAGTATCTAAGACCTTCGCCTCTCCGATTACATCATTACCCTCCATGTACAATCCAGTAATAAGGTGGGAAGCGTTAGACAGTTTCACGATGTCATGGCTAGGGTGATCGAGTTCTCCACATAGGCGATTCTCCTTAATCATGTCCTGAAGACCTTTGACCTGAGATTCTAAAACCGTTTTTGGATAAACACGCTTATTGTTATTTTCTTCATCTGCTCTTTGGAATAGACCTCTAATCTTCATCCCTTGAGGAGACTTAGATTCTGATATAATTTCAATATTTTCTAATATTCTAACGTCGTTAAGTAACATTACTTAGCTCCCTTTTTGTTTTTTTTAAGATAGCGTCCACCGCTAATTGCTTTTTTCTGCTTCCCACCATGCTTCGCCATAGTGCGAACTGCGTAACCTTTAATATCCTTCCAGCTAGCCCCAGGAGTTGCAGACCCAGGAGTAAACCCCTTTGCTGTCTTCCCACCTGAAGTCTGCTGACCGCTTTTTCCCCATTTATGCTTCGTTAGAACATAGAGCCTATCTGCCTTATTTGTTGAAAAAATTTGTCCCATAGAGCCTTGCTCTAAAGCTTTCTTTATTGAACCGTAAACTTTTACTCTGGACTTACCCGATTTAGTAACAGATTTCTTACCTCCAAGCTTTTTATTTACTTCAGAAAGTATTTTAACTACGTTCATTTTGTATACCTTTTAAAACAGATGCTACTGTTTCTTCTATTGACCTTTTTTTTCTCTTCTTCTTTTTTCTTGAAGGAATCGAGTACCCAGTGCCAATAGTACCTGTTGTAGTGCCAGAACCTATAGCCATCTCACTAAGTAACTGTTTAGTCTCTGATAAAACCGCAGTTAATTGTTCTATTAATTCAGACAATCTTTCAGTTTGGTTAACTGCCTTCTCTTTAGCAGGAACCTCTGTTTGCCTAGGAAGACTCTGCTGTATGTTCGGTCCTTCAAGAAGTGAGTCGAGGTAAGAATTTGTATTCTTTCCTCCCAACACTTCATTAATGAAATCATCAGGTACGTCTACGTTAGAAATATCTAATTGATTATTACTACCTGGGACATTAGGCATAGATGGAGCTTGAGACTCATGCAGCGGGGGGATAGCATCACTATTTAACAGAGATTCAGCAAAATCCCCAATAGAAATATTTGGAAGATGATTGGACATCAGATATTACTCTTTATCTGTGCCGTCTGCCTCTTCTGTAGCATCGCCTACATCTTCATCTTCCAAACTCTCTTCGATCACATCCATGATCGTAAGAACGTTGTCAAGGTGCTCAACGATCTGCTCATCCGAGATAGCCTCGTTAAGCTCAGTCAAGCATAAAGGGCACGAATGAACTTCCTCTGCCTCTTGGACAGTCTCTTCGGTAGACTCAGCAACCACTTTAGTTTCGGTCTTTTCCTTCTCGGAAACCTTCAGGCCAGCAGTAGCCCAGTCAGAACCCTCCATGAGGGCCTTGGCAATATCGCCGTGAACGTCATTAGTATTCATAATTTTCTCCGTTTCTATAGAAAAGGCATAGATACTGCCTCATTTAATATTTAGCTTTTTTATCCAACAAAAGGTAATTTTTTTTATTTTTTGCAAAACTAACCTCCTGCAAACACCGTAGATTGAAGACCTGTTACAATAGTAGCAGTACACTCCGAATAACCATCACCAGTTCTTCCAATACTCATTCCTTCAACCGTCACTGTTAAACTGGTTCCTATAAGTGTGGGAGAGTGAGACTTTGTGCAGAAGTCATCGTAAACATGACTTGTATTGCGGCTAGATTGCAAGAGGTGTAGAAGGTCGCCTGCCTGAACTGGAAGCCCTCCTGCAAAGACTGTTGTAACCCCTATCGTTTTAACAAGGAGCCCCTGCTTGCACTCCGCACCATTTGTACTATCTCCTAGTACAGATACAACTTTTTTTACCATATTTAAACTCCTCTTCTACCTTCTTCTGTTAAATATATAGGATCTTCTGCAATAGTTCCATCATATAATAAAGAGAGCCTCTGCGTTTCTGTTAAATATTGAGTATTATCATCAGGATGTACTAAACCAGTATTAGACTGATCATCTCCATCTAACATCATGGAAATCTTTGTACCTCCTGTCACCACACCATTTTCTAATGCTTGCAAAACAGTATCATTCATTTCAAATTGTAACGATGCATACTCTGCAATCTTAAGTCTTCTAAATATATCCCACCAAGTAAAATGTGTATATTTATACTTTTCCTTTAAGCTTCCAATAACTTCAGTAACTACTTTTGCTGTAGGAGGTGTAACAACGTCTGGAGCACTAGAAGTGTATACTCCATCAGCATAAAATAAAGTTTCATATCCAACTTTTCCACTTAACTCATACTCGAAAAATGTTGCATCTACATCAAAATCTCCTAGGGGATGATTTTCTTTTCTAACTCCCAATATCCCCCTACCATAAGTCCCATAGGTAGGATAAGTATATTTTCTTGTAGAAACATGTTGTATATTCCTTGGAGATACTTCTTCTAAGTAAGGTGCAAATTCACAACTTCTAGTAACTATTTGGGCACCACCATTGTCGTTAAATATATTTTCTATTTTAGATTTTGCATGGAAAGGATTATACCTACTACCCATTGCAGGAATAAAGACCAATGCTTTAGGTATATTACCACGAACAATTATCTCTCCATTCAACGGTGCTTTTTTTTCTTCAAATGCATGAAAATCAATATTAATTAAATCTAATTCGCAATACCCTGAATCACTTAGATAAGTTCTAATAGGATCGTTATAATGCAAAAATACCTCTGTTACCTGTGTCCCCGCCTCTATTGAGTGAGCAGAGACACTAGAACTTGCCATTACTTTATAAGAACATTTTAATTCATTTATCATATGATTATCAGCAGAGGTCTTACTGGTAATGTTTGATGTTTCTAAAGCAAAATAAGTAGCATCAGTAGTTGTAGGAATACTAAAACTTGACTCAAACTCATGTGGAAAATTAGAAGCAGACACAGAAGATACACTAATCTTCATATTAGTATCCTTGCCTATCAAATTAGCCGCCCGTTCTAAAGCGTCTATAGGGGTTAAATAAGCATTAGACAATTCAGTTTGCATCATTAAGGCATGAGTTCCTCCCATATCAGTACTAGACATAGCAAAATAATTTCCATACCCTATTCCTGGAGACAGAATACTGCTTACTTCCTCAGTACCATTGTTAGAAACTATTACAACTCCATCATTGGTAGACTCTAAAGGAACAGTTGTTCCATCTTCTAAAATAATTGGAATGTTGGCGTTAATGTCCTCAAGAAACAGTTTAGTGTTTGCTACAAAATCAAAATGTCTATCCTCATCTGTATGTTTGGTAGGATCGGCAGGAATAATAGATTCTGCTAATATTCCTAATGCAACACTATCATTAGTACTATCATCCTCTGATATAGTGTATTCAGTAATTTCCGTCTCTCTTTGATTATTGTATACACTTAAATAATAATTTGGATCGAACTCACTCAACTTACCTGTAATTAATAATTCAGTAAGTCCTGTATAAAGATCGTAAGGATCTACTTTTTTCCCTGTTGAGTATGTAAGATTATTAAATACTAAGTTTAAGTCAGAATTAAGACTTTGAATTATATGGTTTTCATTGAGAAGTAACTCATTTACATAAATTTCATCCCACTCTTGTTCTGGGCGTTTTTCACATTCCAGAAAATATTCAACAACAGGAGAAATAGTTTTACCAAATATTTTTAAGTATTTGTGATTAACCACAGGCTCAAGATCATATTGATCACTAAACCCGTACATGAAAAAATTAAAGTCAGAATCATAAACGGGTCCTAATTGACCTGACCCTTTTATTCCAGTTGTAGCTAAGTGGTCAGTATTTAATTTTTTAGTTTTTCTAATTTCTAAATTGGCTGGCGACACGTTTTGAAAATATCTTGCCGCTGTATTGGAGATCCCACGAATAGGAGTATTACTTCCTACACATAATATACTTTTACAACCTCCATAAGGGGATTGGCGATCTGCCTCACATTCTTCTCTAGTGTCAAATTTCGCAGATACTAAATTAGCTTTTACGGTAGTTGCATTTATATCCCCAAAAGTAATTGAATCCTTCTCTGGAATACACTCAGTCTTGATTCCAATATTTGTTTCTACATCTTTACAATTACATTTAACGCATTCTGTAGCTCTCTCATTTTCATTAGTTTCTACACATACTGGTCCCTTTGCTTCCAAGCATCCCCATTTGATAAAAGACTTTAGTTTAGAAGGTGAAGGCTCAGAAGCTATTGGATCTATATTTGGTGGTGGAGGTGGTGGGGACTCTGGCGGAAAAATGGGATACTCCTGCTTCTCCGTAGGACAAGAGATAATGGTAACATAAGTGCCAGGACACTCTCCATCACAACCCGTACTACCTTTACACGGGCTGGCGGTTGTTCCCCGCTGAACGCTAACGGTATTCCCCAAGATCAGTCGAGCCGCAGCAGCGAAAGCATCTACTGGATCGGGAGGATTAGGTCCAGGGCTGGCTGGTTCACACTCATAGGTAAAGAAGAAGGTAGTTAGCGTACACCCGTCACTCCCCTTTCGAGGGGAACTCGGGGTAGGACCCGCAGTATTTACACAGCGACATGCTTGACGATCTCCTGGAGTCGGGGTCGTTGGTCCGCCGGGGGTGCCGCTCTGACCACCGCCACCACCACCCGGCGTCGTCACGTATCCAGGACAGTCAAAATATCTTGGACATGGGGATTCAGGTCCATAAGTAGCTATCTGTGCTTCACAAGCAGATTTGTTTTTAAAGCATTTCTCCCCGTCAACGTCGCAACCGTTCTCTGATTTTCTACATTTCGGTTCGGAGATCCACCCTTCCAGAGGCGGCGGACAAGGTGTTATTACCGAAAAACACTCCCACTGCTCATCAGGACCCGGCGGTGGTGGTGGTGGTCGTTTACCTCCTCCTGGAGGTCTGGGAACTATTTTATTATGTTTAAACCACCCAGGGGGGAACCCTCCTGATTTAAACCCTGTGGCAATCTCGCCACAGCCAAATTTATGAGGTCCAGAAGGCATAACATTTATGAAACAAGCTTAATAGTATTAATTTTATCGTATACATACCCCATCACACTCAATTGATAATATTCTGACATGTAAATATATGGTTCAAAGCTACTATGACAGAATGTAAATATGTTTAACTCTCCCTTACTATTCGCTTCTACGGGTTGCATAAAGGTATGAGATGCTCCTCCCCAATCCTGCGGCCCGTCCGCAGACCTCCGCGACTTCCCCCACCTCATCATTGGCATATCAGCATACCTGGAAGAACGTCCTTTACATTCAGTGGCATTCGTCTTCCCACCTGTAGTTTCTGCATTGATATAAAGAATAGGAGGAAGAACCGCTCCCGCGTACTTCCCTTTCGCAGCTTTTTTATCTGCCATTATCATCAGGATAACATATTTTACATTCTTAATATCAGGGCAGATACCAGGGAGTATGCATGAAGCTAAATCATATATTACCCCTCCTGTAGAAACATGAGCCGTATTTAGACCAATTTTCGTGATTAAACCTTGATAAGGATCACTAAAGGTATTAAATAATATTTTTCCTCGCTCCAATTGCCCTACCCACGACTCGCGATCTCCGTCGACGATCCGACTTGGCGCTTCAAGAAGCTGAGTTTGCTCTGTTACAAATGTCATTTGGCTTTTATTAAGAAAATCTAACTGATCTTGATGATTTTTATATAGGTTATTAATTTCGTATTCCAATTCATACTTACCTACCGCTCTATTAGCCAAGGACAATGGGGGCATAGCAGCCGCAATACCTGCTCTCTCATTATAAGTAAGCTCTGCGGTTCTAAATAAAGGTCTAATATCTATTATATCAGCATCAGTAAGAACTTTAGCGTTGCGTACATTAAGTCCAGCGGATTCCTTAACTCTAACATATGCCACAGGGAAAATAGTCTGCCCAGTAAGAAACCAACTATCCTCTTGTAACTGTTCTGAAAGTAGAGGTGCGATATTTAACAAATCTTCAGGAGAAGGGAATGAACCATGAATTGCTTCCGTTTGATTAACTCCGACCTTAAATCCATTGTCTGTATTATTTTGATCTGCTACACTAGCCATCATATGTGATTTGCCATTCAATCCTATAGCCTCAGAGTTGGTGAGGTCCAGTTGATATCTACCAGGCGGCGAAGTATCAACCGCTAATCCTGCACCGTGTAAAACCCCTAGGATAGGCTCTGTAATTTTTGATCTCACACGTCCCTCACCCCCAGAACTATATTTCCCAATAGTCACAGCACTAGTATCAACTGGCTTGGAATATATGAATACTAAATCAATTCTAGATGTAGCTCCTTCTACATCAGGAAAATCTACACTAGCATTAAACGGAGGTATAGATATATCCAACTCCTCAGGAACATCCACGATAGCGGTTCTAGCTGTTCCTCTCCAATACTTGATTAAAGCATTTTCTAAAATAGGTAAATTAAGAAACTTGTTAGGCTCTTCATTGTCTTGATCAGGCCTTTGAAATAAAGTTGATCCAGTCACTCCAGATTTATAATTCCACCAATGTTTATGCCATCCTAACCATTCAGATATGGGTAGAGCATCAGCATAACCCACGCGACCATCTTTTGCGCTTGGTAAAACGTACTGTGTTCTTGGATAACCAGACTCTTCATCACCAGGATCAACTACTTCATCAGGGTTTCTAGTTAACTGAGCGAAGACTCTTTCTGACAAACCATTTAGATTTAAAGAATCTTCCGCAACCGCAGACTGTATCCTAGTTATTAAAGCATCTAGAGCAGTAGAATCAGTCCAAGCATAGTTAGTATAATTACCCAGGGTATCCGAACTAATATGTCTAATAAAGCTGTCTAAGCGATCAATACCATGAGCATTATTAATCCTAGCAGTATAACGTCCAGGCTTTACCCTAACTTTATCATCAGATCCATTAACATAAGGCTTTAATTCAGCAATATCATTACGACTAGTATCTAAATTTCCAGAAACAATAGCTGTATTCAATCTGTCATTAACATACTTAACATTTTCTTGAAGCTGTTTTAAAGGAATATTATCTACTTCCCAATAATACGGATCATTGGCTTTAAAATATCTGATAGGGTCTGTAAATTTTCTCCCTGTAGTAGCTCCACCTATTTTTAGTGTAATTGTCATATTATTATTTACTCTTCACGTCCGAGATCAAATATGTCAGGAGATGTATATCCTCTACCATATGATTTTTCGTCAGATGCTGCTGCTGCTTCTCCCCTATATTGTTTTCTAGAAACATATATCTTACATATCTTAGATCTGTTAGATGTCCCCATAGCTCCATTTTTAGCATTTGCAAATATGTGAGCAGCAGACTCATCTAATAAAATCCTATTATGAGTAGTAGGATCTACAACTTGATTATTGTAAACAAATCCAGATAATGCACTTCCATCTATAGTGGAATGTTTACTTAAATCTAATATAGAATGCCCATAAACAGCACTAAGATCAGGAGGCCCTGCTGAAACATCCCCCGATAGATTATATCCTTGAGCATATATTTGTCTTGCAAAGCCATCATCACTTATTACTGCTTTAGTACTTGGGTTAATACTGCTAAAATAATTAACCATAGGATCAACTGACACATACAATCTGAAAGGCCCTCTATTCTCTAATGAACCTACACCTGTACCATATTGCACAAATTTCAGAGGGGTAGATAATTGATGGTTCATATAACCAGTTCCCGAAACTACTAAACTAGAAAATTGAGGAATAGGCCAATTAGTAACAGGAGATCCAGTACATACTCCATAAAAATCTATAACCGATAAAGTGCTAGTATCAGGAGTACTGGAAGGTGCATAATACGCGCCAACCCCATTAGCTGCAATATCATAAGTAGAAGACGGACCATTATATCCTACTGATCTAGGATCCATCCCACTTACTGAGCAAAAAGCCGCATGTAATCTAGAATTATCAGCAATATTCCAAATATACAACCTATTACATAATGTACCGCCTGATCCCTTTTCTGCTCCACTAGCATCATAAATCAGTCCTGATGCATTCGGCCAGCCAGCAGGGAAGTTAGTATTAAGTACATCAACATGACTACCTCCCATAGCTCTGACACAATTCCCTCCCGCCGTAGAAGATACTAAAAAGGGATTTCTTTCAAACGCCTCATGCTCTATATAATAATTTCTTGGATAGCCTGCATCTACAGTAACAGTAGTAAATTTATAAGCACTTTGATGTGATCCGGCAAGCCCAATACGAATCAATGCTACAGGTTCATTGGGAAGAGTATTAGGCATGGTATAATACTCAACACCTACTGGATTTGGATAAAACTGCATAGACCCTCCACTAGTATAAGCGGAAGTATTAAATCCATCTATTCCAGTATCATAATCAGGGGATGATGCATTTACATTAGTCCAACATGCATGATAATCTCCTAAATCTTTCATGTTGATAGTAGAATTATTTTTAGCTACTAGACAGGTATTAGTGCTGTGAAGTTCTACGGAAGTATGATTTTTAGCATCTAACAAATCCCAACCACTAGCATCTAACCCTCCCGACTCATATACTTTATGGGGATTAAAATTAACTACTGAACTGTTTTTAGCTAATACATCAACTCCAAAATTAAACATAGCAGTAGGTCCGTTGCACTCTAATTGGGAGTTATTTATCACATATATCCCAGCCGAGTGTTTATGAGCCGCATACGATTGTGTATGATCAATTGGGCTGTCTTCTGATCCATAAACTACAGAAGCTCCATTTTTAGATCCCTGCAATAGCACGTTAGAATTATTAGATATATGCAAACATTCTCCAGGCATTGGAACACCACTAGCTACCGAAGCAGTTACCGTAGTTGGGTGGGCAAATGATTTTATAATAGGATGTACTAATGTAGCCTTAGAGTTATTTTGCACCACTATGGGAGATAAAATTCTAGAAGTTTTTTCATTTACACTACTCGTTGAAATACCGTGATGGTCCATAAATCTCATCTGCCCATACCTAGAAGGCATCGCACTTGCCACTGTAGGAACAAAAGAGGATCCTTGATCTAAAACTAAATGTCTACCATTCCCTGAGAAATCAAATTGATATTCTTCATTACCCCCAGAACTATATTTCCCAAGTTTTTGTAAATTATTGTTATATCGAATATTGGAATTGACGGCATGTATTCCTTCATGTTGGTTTGCCATAACCACACATTCATTCACAACAGCTTTACTGTTTTCTAATAACATACCTACATTATTAGAATATATTTTTAATCTACCATTTAGGTCAATGGTTGAATTTCTTGAGTGTATTCCGCATTCATCACTAAGTTCTACATTAAAATCAAAAGAACTTAGATAATACGTAGAGGTACCAGCCCACCCGCCTCGTAAGACAGAATTATCTAATTTTAAACCAAATGAGTTTCTAGAAAAGTTTATCAAAAATTCCTTAGGATAAACTTCATGTTCAAAAGCACCTAAGGTTGTTTGATCTGAAGTTTGTGGACTGTAAATAGAACTTGCAGTATTAAATATAATCTCAGAATTTACTGCCTTTAACCCTGCTCCATCATCAACAAAAGGCTTTCTAAAGTGGACACTGGAAGCAGCATGACCTGATTTTCTCTTATTACTAGCATCTATACCATAATTTCTATATGCAGCAATACCTCTATTTACGAAAACTTTAGAATTTACTAAATTAAAACCTACTTTATTGTTAATAGAAGCACAATTTTCTAACCATACATCATTAGAATTGAATACCGAAACTCCGTCTGCACTGTGGTTACTTGAATTAACAAAGAAGTTACGAATATAAATAGGCCCATTACAGTTAGTAATTTCTATACCTTTGGCATAATTTCCATACATCATACCCTGGGCTTTATTATTAATACTAGCAGCAATTCCGCTATTCAAATAAATCTCGTCTTGAGTCGTTGATAATAAATCTTTAGCACTAACATCATATCCTATAATATTATGAGGATCACTATCTGCTGCCGCTTTTGACTCAAAAATATCCAAGGAAAATGCATGAACACCTCCTGATGGGGACGCTGCTGTTGCAACGGATAAGCGAGAGTTTCCTTGTCCCGACACAAAAGGTTGATAAACACTATTTATAGAATTGGTTAATCGTGTATCCTTAGCGGAAGTTTGGCCCGCTTTGGATCCAAGGACAGGGGTAGCTATATGAACCGCAGAAGTCTCTGCCCATACAGCACTAGTATCAATACTACTAATACTATTAATCAACTTATATTGAGATTGATCTCCAGTTGCTAATGAGTTAATAATACAAGTAGTAATTTCCCCACCAGGACCTCCAGACACCGCATATGATTTAACAAAATTTCTATTAATTATTTCTAAGGATCCACCATATCCTATCTTTATGTCTTTCAGTTTTAAATGTCCTAAATCTCCAAAATTAGCGACTTCCATTATTATGGGAAATCTAATATCAGAGGGTATAGCCTCTACAGCAGCACTAACTGTGGTAAATATATTAGGATTTGCTGTCAAGGTAGCGGCAGGCGTATCAGCAGAAACAGAGAGGACCATCCCTGGGACTGTGGATGTATGGAATCCAGCATGTTCCCAATTCATATAAGTTCGTTCTTCTAGGTCATGGAGAGGCTCATTATCTTGCTCCCAGTTATAAAAAGAGCTAGGATCGAACTTAGTTACCGGAGTTGTCCAACTATTAAATAAAGTAGCATCTCCACTAGTAGTATAAATATCAGATTTCTTAAAAGGCATAATTTAAAAATTAATAGTCCAACGGAAGACTAGCGAAAAATCACTAGTCTTTAATATTTGATTAAAGGCTCTATAAGCAACCAATATAGATGCATCATCAGCAAGCCCCCTTGGATTTTTCATGAATAATCCAATTTCAGTTAATGGGAGATTACTAGGAGATCTAGTAGATTCATAATTAGTATAATTTGCTGAATCTTCATCCAAAATAATGGTATATCTAACCGACGTTTCATTTATCCTAGTAACATTTTTAAAAGGAATATAACCAAATACATTATCTTTGGTAGGGGATACAACTCCGTTTTCTATTTGATATCCACTTACAACAGCAAAATTAGTTGCGACACCATACTCTGTTATACTAGACAAAGCACCACTTAATTGATAGATAGAACTTACAGACCCTCCCCCAGGAGGTCCAGACACTCCAACTTGGAATCTATCATTCTGGTAATCGACTATAGTATCAGCCCCTGACCCTGTAAAGAAATGCGATAACCCTACACTCATTCCAGAGACAATTACATTATGGTCATCAAATACTATTTCCTCAGGTTTATCTTTATAAACCTTTGCTATTTGTAAGTATCCTCTGACTCCTAGATCTTCAATAAAATTCATTAAAAATACAATCTCCAAATAAGTGTTAAATCTTGATAATTATTCATTCCTGCATTAGTTCCATTATCTTGTATATACGCTAAATTCTTTGTAAACGATTTTTTAGAAAAAAGTTTGTATTTTCTAACATTAGATTTAGGAGTCCAATGATATGGAGGGGCTCCAGTTTTTAAACTTTCTTTAACATCTAACGCCCAAAGTCCTATATTATATATACCTCCATAGAAATTAGTAAAACCTAAATCTCCTGCTCCTATTACAGTATGATAAATAACCTCTCCTGTAGAAGAAAAATTTGAATCAGCAGATACTACGATACCTGAATATTGAATATTAGGATGATCAGCTACCGTAAATCCTGAAGCTGCCACCCCATAGGGATTATAGACTTGTCCTAAGTATCCACTAACATCCATAGAACCATAGCGATTAAAGTTACCATTAAAGACTGCACTACATCCTATCCCGCCATCATGAACTTTAGTATCTTCTAACGGCAAACCATGAGCTAATTGATCAACGCCAGAGAGTATTGCTCCTGGAGTACCACCATCTTGAATACCTCTAGGAAATGCTCCTTGTATTAACCCTACTCCTAGAGTAGAAACAGTAGGGTAAAACACCCAGCCAGGTGCAAACCCAGCAACAATCTCATCTAAAAGAACATTTGTATTATGCCCAATTTCATTATACCCACTTGTATTCACAGCATTTTGAATAACGGACGCGAAGTCAGTGAGCCACCGAGACGAATAAGTATTAGATTGAGTGACTAAATTATTTAATAAAGTTTCTGAATTAAGTTCTAATTTACTATCATTGGGTGATGGATATCTTGGTAAAATATTATAATGAGACCCACTAGGGAAGTAGCTACTAACACCGCCAGCGGGATTTGCATTTGCAGAAACAAATACCATAGCTCCAGAAAATAATAAAGGCGTGGGTCCTCCAGACGCTCCCGTACTCCACGAATAATCTAAACCACTCCAAGTATCTATATGAGCATGTCGTTTGTATCCTTCTTCATCTTTTCCAAAAGTCATAGCCTGTATGGTATAGTTAGAAGTGTCTAAAATTGCAGACGCAGAAGCTATACCCGACAAACTAGGAGTAGTAGTTAGCATATCGACAATAATCTCGCCAGCCCCATCAACTACAACATTGTTATCTTCGCATACAAGTTTCTGGTCTTCATTACCATAGTCTGTATATACTTCTACTTTTCCTTTAATCTTCATTAGTCTACTATGTCCATCTTAGTTAAGTTATTATAGTTAGCTTGTTTAGTATAAGTATAATACTCAGGTTGCTGCCTATAGCTCAATCTACTGCCTCCGCTTACTCCATAGATGTCTCCAGTTTCTGACGCTACTCTTGATGAATAAGGAGAATAATGATTCACCCCACCAGTAGAATTAAAGAACTTAAATATAACTTGAATATCTTCAGGAGTATAAGTATCCACTGTAGGATTAATATATTTAGCTCCTCGCCTTAGAACTGAGAAAGGTGCAGAATGCCATTCCCCACTAACCTCATACGTTATTTTCTCATTTAGGGTTTTATCTAATAATCCTATATGGTCAACAAGGATAAATTTATTAATATTCTGACTATTAGGCACCATAAAGACTTCTACTACGTAATTCTGATCTTCAGTATGTAAATCACCTATATCTTCTATCCTTTGTTTTAAATCTTTATCAATGTATGAAGGTCTTTCTACAAAATGGCTTCCATATGGCTCTTCAACTAAATCACGTCTCTGTAGTCCTTTATTAAAAGTATGGAAATCAACTTCCATCGTGGTGTAATCATCTTCTACAATATCAGAAATAACAGAAGGATTACTAGAAGTACTAATAGACAATGTACCTAAGGCACCACATCTTCCAAATATTTGAGGACGTTTCCTTAAAGTCTGTGAATGGTAGTGTGAGTTACTTAGTATAAAATCCTCACTTATAGAACTTAAATCATTCTTTACCCACTTATTGTCATTGGTGTATGTCCAAAAAGTATTATTTTCAAGCTCTGTATGTATCCAAACTCCAATAGGAGCTACTCCTATATGCTGCCCGTTCTCTGTGCCTGCCATATAACGAACCTTTAGCACATACTTGCGATCTGGGTACAGGACATTATCATCTCTAAGGTAATAAGGAGAATACGCTATTAAACCACTTGTTTCCTTTACTGACGTTCTCACTCTAGAAAGACCGTTAATTGATTTTAGTTTTATCAAAGGATTTGAAATGTGATAGTTCTTTGCCGAATTATTACTAGAGAATTTGGAAGCTATATTGAAAAGTTGAAAACTATTATTTATATCTGCTCCACTTGGATGTATAAGATCCATCCCACTTATAATATTTCTATTTCGTATCTCAACAGAGGAATACGATGATGATACCATCAATGAGGATGCAATTAGGCTACCAGCAGATACTAGATGACTCCCATACGCAGATCCAGTCCAATTTTCTTCAGTATTAACTATACCAGAGAATGAAGAATGAGATAGGGTTAAAGGAGTTACCTCTGACATCGCTGAAGCTATTAGCAGAGATTGACTTGCTTCACCGATATCTAAAGTGCTACTAGGGCCAGTAACCCTAAAAGAACCATTAAAAAATCCATTACCGTATAAATGTGCATGGATTAATGGTCCGCCTTCTACGTCGGCTGCAATTAAATTCATACCGTGACGTTTAAAGTTATCCGTGTAAGAATCATATACTTGATGTAATCCTCTTTCAAATTTATAATTATAATAATCATCCATTGAATTAGGGAACCATCCATCGGACTCAGTAGAACTGTTCGCAAAACTTAGGACAGTATTAAACTGATCATCATTGTTAGCATAACCGTGTGATGATGAATCAAAATTAGAACTTACATAATATCTAGCTTTTTCTAATTTTTGCCTTTCTTTTATACGATGCATAGTCTCAATAATATCTGCCGCTTGTCCTCTATCTATATAATTTGCAGGAGACGCTCTATACTGTGTATGTTTTGCGTCTGCTCCTAATGCACTTAATCCCCTACAAGGGAAAGTATTAGAAGTATCAACGCCTGAGAATGTATTTGGAGAAGCTAAATTTTCACAACTCCTATACACTCCAGGTATAGAGGAGAAATCATTAATGGGTTGATAGCGTCCCCCTGATGCGATATACCCCAAAGGCATCATACCTAAACCAGCCCAGGTTGCCGATGTTGCTACTTTTCCCGCACCTGAATAACTATACTCTATAGTAGAAGAGTCCCAAGATATAGGCATATTAAAGCCTGTGCGGTCATAATACCCTTTTGATGGTAAGGTATTTTTATAGTCTCGTCTTCTTATATTATTTCTATAAATAGTACTAGAGAGAACCCCTCCTAGTCCGACTGCATCTTCTGTGAATTCTGCGTCAGTAACTCCACTGTGAACTAAATGTACTCTGTTGACCTTATTACGCAGTAATTCTCGACCTTGAGGATTTCTACCACCTCTTCTCCACCCGTCTATATGAACAGCAGATACTCCAGCCCCAGCCAAGAAATAAGGGTATTTACTCTTCTCCCCAGTGCCATTAGGAGTCTCAATTACTGTAAATCCCGAACCTTCATAGCTTTCAGCCTTGCTGGGGTTTATAATCCATTTAGAAGTACTACTAAACTCCATCCCATCATTACCAGATGCTTCAAGTCTAGATTCTGGGATAGAGTGTGCGGGAGCAAAATCTTTGGTCACCCTGGCTGCATACGAAGGTGCCCACTTAGAATCATGTGTGAATGAATTTTTTGCAAAATCAAAACTATCAGCAGCCATTATAAATTTAAAATGAGATGATTTTCCACTCCACAAAGGCAGCATATGAACTTTATTTGAAGTAGGGTCCTGTAGTATACTGGATAAATTAGGAGGGTCATTCACACCAGAAGTAAACATTAACCATCCATTATCATCCCTTAAACTATCATCAACCCTTAGTGTATTATCTTTAATATATTCTCTAACAATGCTAGCAAAGCTCTCGGAAACTCCAAAGCAAATTAATAAATCAAACAAATCATTAATAAAATTATCTGTTAATCCACATTGAGTGTAATAAGTAATTTGTTCCCAAGGAGGTATTGGGAAAATTCTATTCCTGTATTTAAATTGAAAAGTGGGATCTTCTAAGAAGACGCTTACACCTGGAATAATAGGACCTGCTGATAGTGGAAGTCCTCTAGAACCTACTAAGGGGGGAGTTACTATATCTCCTGATAATACTAGTATAGGGAACTTTTCCCCTCCTAAATTAAAAATATCGGGGTGTAAACAAACTAAGTATAATAATATGTTATCAACTGCTGCTCGTATATTAAAATCCATACTTGTCGCAGACCACGTCGGTCCCGATGCTGTCATAACACCCTTATCAATAGCAACCTGCCGTGTCCAAGTAGTAAAATCTTTAAAGAGATAAGACTCTGTTGCTAAAGCATAATATATTAAAAAGGGAATATATGATTCCCATAATTCATAAATATTTGCCGACACATCAAAGATATCATCTGAGAACAAAGAATTTACGGCAGCTTGAATTGATTCCTTTGTTCCTGTTTTCTTGTAAATACTTACCGCATTTTTAAGTTGTAACCTTTGTCTAGCCTCATCAGTGCCATATAGCTTCCATCCTATTAAGTTTGCAATATGAGGAAGGAACTCCCTTGGACATTCATCAATATCATACAATAAATTTAAAACTTCTGCTTCTTCTAATCTATCAAACATAGAATAAGAAAAAGCTTTTAATAACCTATGAAAAGGTCCTTTAATCTCTGTCGAAGTTAATAAAGTTCCATCACTAATATAATCTTCAAATGCGTCTCTTACCTTAGTATCCGATCTATTGCTATAGTGAGGAGAATAAATAACATCAACAATAGTTTTTAATTTAGCTAATTGCTGTATTCCACTTGTCCCAGGACCAGATACTGAAGAAGCTATAAGACTAGAGGGAAGAAACGCATCAGGAATTAAATTATACCCCTGCCAAGCTGCACAAGTTTCATAATTTAAAAATATAAAATCAGTAAGGGCCTTTATACCATCATTTAAACCAAGACTCTTTCCTCTATAAATATTAGTTGTTAGAGCACTAGCAACAATAGCAGAAGGTTGAACTGAGAATTTTGATGAACCATCAGAATTTTGCCCACTAAGATTAAGGAAATAAAACCAAGATAAGGAATTTATAAGATGCTTATGAGTTCCAGAGGGTGTATTACTATATGCACTAGCAGTTCTATCAGCACTACTAGGAGGGTAGTAATTTACTATGGATGACAATAAGGTCGAAGATAAATAGTTATTAAATTCTGAACTAGTAGTAAAATCAGTTAGAGTTTTTCCTAAAGGAAATAATATATCTCTTTCAAAGCTCTGAGGTGTAATCTTTGTCAGGTTATTTTGTTGTGAGAAATATTGAGATATACCACTTATATTATCAATTGAGGAAAGATAAGTATTAGGTATAGCTGAGACATATAACCCGCTAGACTCGGAAGTCATGTATTTAGCAGCATTAATATGAGAATTAATAACTACATCTATTACATTAGTCTCATATCCGCTTGCAGTGATGTCATCTTGAATATAAAGATCAGGAGTAATTAACTCTAAAGTATCCACATAATTTCTTTTGTAGAAATTTTTATTTGTGGGGCTATTAGGATTAATTCCAGGGGATACCATTTATATTGTTACAATATTAATTGTTAGATTATTCAATTGAATAATTTCGTTGTGCTCAATTCTAATATCATCATCTAGATTATCTATAGTAGCAAATCTAACCAAATCAATTTCATGAATGGACCTAATTAAATCTTGTAATATAAAGTCCTGATTAAATTCTCTATTATCAACATAAAAATAATCAAGGGCTGTAGAACGTACTAAAGATATAATATCAGGCTCTTGACGTTTAAGCTCTTTATCTATTCTAACAGTTAAAACTAAATCAATAGTACGTATTAATCCATCAACAATTACTATTTCATCAGTTAGCATTTTCTTTTCATTCATTGCTTCAAGAATAGCTTTCTTAAATTGAGGAGTAGCTCTTCTTAATTGTAAATCACTAGCCTTTTCTAAAATATAGACATCTAATATATTTGCAGAACAAAATGCTGATCTAGTTACAACGGACGCTTTACCCACGGATCCATAAGGACTAACATACGAATTAGCAAAAGATTCAAAGTCTGGTAAAGTAACTAGCCTGTCTTGCCGTCTAAATGTAAGAGGAGCATATCTTTTTGCGTGTCCCGTTGTTTCCGCATTAGCACCCCCAGTACCTACAGAAATATTAGTAAGATCCCCAACATATGCAACTTCATTTATAGTCCCAGCAACGCTAGTATTAATTATTCCATTTCTAATATTACCTCTAGAGCCTCCTCCCACTCTATAAGTTACAAAATAAGTATCCCCTATGCTAGGAGATTGCCCCATAACATTATCTCCAAATACTACGTTGGCTTTAAAGTCATCATCTGTAGATACTTGGAAAATTTTATCTCCCTCTCCTGAAGCCGCATATAAATGATCAACTTGTGTATAAACACCACTTGTATCGGAATCTCCATCTATAAATACATCAATACTACCCTCAACAACAGGACTATTAGTTAGGGAGACAACTTTAGAAGATTCTGTAGAGGTGAATCCTCCACCTTGGGATACTAATGAGCCTTCTAGTAAAACCAGATTCTCATGTACTCCACTTAGACTTCCACCTTCGGATTCCGTGTGTGCTAAGGATATATTTCCATTAGTGTTTGATAAATCAACCTTTCCACTAGGTAACACCTTGTATAAAGTGTAAGATAGCTGTGCTCCGTCCTCTGGAGAAGCAATAGTAATCACCCTAGCATCTGGAGTTATCGTTAGGGTATATGTATCATCACCTGAAACCCAAGGCTGAGAAATCCAAGGCCACGATATCTGAGCATTAGCTGCCGCAGAAATTGGGCCTTTCATCCTAACTCCGATCAATTCTAGTAATTTTTTAACATTTTTTCTTAACTTGGCAGTTCGTATGTAATTTTCATTTGCCAACATATCAGCCTTTAAAGAAAACACAGAACCCATGTAAGCAACAAGTTCTATCAACATTACCCCTAAATCAGACTCAGAGAAATTTTCATACTCTAAAGGATAAACAGCCTGTATGTATTCAATTAACGAGTCCCTTAATGATAAGAAGTCCGTTGCCGCATAATTAATTACGGAAGGTCTTTTGCTTATAGGAATTATTACATCCTTTAAAAAATCAGACTTTACCTCTCCTGTGAATGCCATTATCCTATTTTAACTCCAACTTCAAAAGTAATGTGCTCAGAATCCTTTAATTGTACACTTATTGTTATTCGTAAGGCTTGCATACCTTCTAACCCATAGGAATCCACGGGAAGTACTCTTATTTTTAAAACCCTAACATTAGTAGCATACTTATATATGGCACTTAATATTTCTTGTTTAATACTTTCAAATAACTGCTCGTCCATAGGCTGAAATAAATATTTTTTCAAATTTAAACCAAACCCAGGTAACATTACTCTCTCCCCTAAATCAGTGGTTAGTAATTGTTTCAAATTATTTCTAACTAGCGAAATTCCTGAGTTTTTACTAAACCATCCTGCATTTAAATTTTTAGTAAAAGGATATTCTAAACCATATATCTTATCAACACTAGCAGCTACTCTTTTCTTTGTGCTTGTGTTAGGAGAAACTCCATATATTGTGGTACTCGTATTTATAGCCATTAGGATCCACTCTCCGAATATGTACTAGTTGTACTTATATTTTCAAATACTTCTTTCTGAGCATTATAATTATTTAATACTTCTCCTTTAGATAAGGCTCTATTATAAAATTTAGTACTTCCCAGGAACCCCCTTAGTCCACTAATAGTTCCAAAGGTTTGATTACCCATGAAACCTTTCCCTCCTATACCGTCTGTATATCCCCCTCCCAATATAGTGGGAGTGAAATAAGTACCCAATTTAGGACCTCCTAACAAGGCATTAGAAGAAACAGTAAGATTTGACGGGATATAATTAAAACTAGTAGGCTTATAGAAGGACGGTACTTCCACAGGCTGATACTTATCTCTACCAAAAGTATCAGCTAATGAAGAAGTAGACATCAATTCACCATTTACATATAAACCTACGGTATCTTTTATAGGATTCATAACAAAAGAAACTAAAATAAACTGATCAGCCCCTGATAATAAAAGCTGTTTGCCTTTAGGGCTCACAGTACTTGCATCTACACTAAATGTATTCCAATTTGGACTCACATCGTGAGAACACCCTTTATGAATTAAACCTACTGATGTGTCATTAACTGCTTGTGTTGGTGCCGCAAAAAATGCTAAACTTGATGTTGGATGATTATCGTAACTAGGAATAGAATGCTCTAAATTTTTAGTAATACGTCTATCTCTAGTAAATCCCATTATCATACCTTTTACAAAGCCATCTCCTAGATCCTTTTCTAAACGTTCAGGATCTGTTTGAGGATTGAGACCAGCGGTCATGCCTGCATTTTCATTAGCTAACACTAATCTATACAAAGAAGAAGCTCCATTATCAGTCCACCCCTCTGTAACCTTTGTTAAATTAGGAACATGCATCCAAGATTCAAACGTAAATCCTTCTACATTATAAGTTAAATCATAATACTCAGGGCTTTCCGGTAATCTAATAAAATTGCCAGAGTTAGAAGCATAAAAAGTATTTCCAAAGGAAGATCCTATTTGCTTCGTGACTCCAGTTAAATTTGGAATGCTAATGCCTGACACAAACGCAGAGCCAGCACTCACGCTAACTAATTGAGCATTATTGTAAACTTCGTGTACGGCACAATTAGCAACATTAAATTCATTAGAAGAAGGAGCAACTACATTTGATTCTAAATAATTGTATATTGAAAATAAATTTGTATCTATTATTTTACCTGTAACACTTAACTTTGGAGCTACTGTAGAAGATGCAGAATTAGAATATAAAATTTCTCCTTTTCCTATATCCGCAATATATAAATGTTCCATGTTTTGTGCTTCATCTTTGGGATCGCTAACGACAAATTTAGGAGTTATAGGACTAATAACTCCTGTTACATCAGCTTGATCTAATACCAAAGCTTTTTGTTTATGAATATCATTTGCAAAATTAAATTTTTGCAAATATGAAAAATCGTTAAGAGGGACCTCTCCTGGTGCGAATGTAGGCACTCCACCATAAATCATTGGCATTTTAACTGCTAATTCAAGTTGTTTCTTTCTCTTATTAATTCTTTTTTCAAATATAGCTATCTCTGAGTATAGACTTTGTTTAGCATTTTGAATTATTGCTGTTCCTGCATCTCCATCCACAAATTCTGTTATATGAGAAGAAAGATCATATATTCTTTTTGATTTTTGAGATTCTAAAACTTCTAGAAAATGATCTGCATCATAATATTTTCTAATTTCAGGAGATTCATCTATAATTTCAGGATCAAAAACGGTGTCAATATAATAACTAACTGATCTAGAAGAGTATTGAACTCCCTTCCCTCCTATATTAGGATCATGTTTGAATGTCCATCTATCTGATAAGGGTACATTACTTTTTCTTTTGTCTAAATGAAGAAGAACTTGTGTAACTCCGCTAGCCTCAGAAGATTGGGAATCATAATACAAACCATCGTTAGAAAAAATAAATTGACCTTCTCTAGCCACAGGAGGACCAAATACTAATCGTATAATCTCTTCCTCTCCTGCTTCTTCAACACATGATACATTAAATCCTAAAGAAGACAAATGAACAGATGAGCCATCTACATCGACTTCTGTACATACGAGCATGGGTTCATCTCCTGTTAAACCCGCAATTCTTTTATCAAGATCAACCCATTTTTGCTTCTCTTCTTTTAGCTTTTTTAAATCAGCAAGTAAAGGCCCTGCTTTAGTATTCACTAAACTCTCGTAATCTTCTTGAGATAAAGACTGAGAAGCTTGAAAACCTTTCGCGCCCTTAAATTTATTACTATCAGAAAACTGTTTTAAGCAGTTTGCAATACCTTCAATATTTGCCGCTACATTCGCTCCTGTAGCATAAAGACCAGCGCCTAATTGTGCAGCACCACCAACATAACCTGCTACTGCTCCCAGCCCAGCCAATCCACCCATTCCAGAGTTTCTGGATATTATGGATAATTCTCCATTAGGTGTTATACTCATATCTAAGCCGAACATATTAGATAATTTATCACTTACGGCAGCCATCATCGCATCTATCTTGGCCTGAACTTCTTGAGAAGCAAAGTTCATCTCATTTAATACGGAGGCAGGAATCAAAGCTAAAGCTGCTGATGTTAAATTAGTAAAGCAACCAGGAAGTCCGAGACCATTACCTATAGCCTGTATAAAATTTCCTCCTTGTGCAAAGCTTAATGCACTTTGCCAATCAAGCATTATTTCTCTCTTTTACATACATATAATTATATAGGTGGTGAGTAAGGCATCATCCATCCAAAGGGAACATACCCTCTTAGCGAAGGAGCGGGATAGTACGCGGAAGTCGGTATGGTAGGAAATGTAACGTGAGCAGGATCATTTAAATTAACTGTTAATCCTTTTATATTTACATTTCCTAATGTGGACTCTATATTTATATCTCCTACAGATTTTATATTAATTGTTCCTGGGGGAGAAACGGCATTAGAAATAATTTCTATATTACCGTCTGAACTTATCCGTATTACAGGAATATTAGTAGCAGGGTTCAGTCCCAAAGCTTCAATAATAACCTTACTGGATCCTAGAATAGCTTTTATTGGATCTGCTAGTGCATGATTATTTCCTGCTACTAAGTTAAGATCTCCGAACGTGGTACCAATATTTATTTTTGGCTTAGGAGATAACATATTGCCATCACCTCCTGTAGATGTATTTTCAATTTCAAACTTATTGCCGTCTACGACTGTATTTATAATATCCCCACTATCCGTTGTAGTTGTTATGTTATTTTTTGCTTGTGTTTTAATACATCTTGGGCCTGTTATTCCAGCATTATGTCCTATTGTAATACCATCAAATTCATTATTTTGTCTCCCTTGCTTGTCTACTCCTACTCTTAAAGCATTAACGCTATTGCTATCATCTAAAGATACTACTTTCCCACCAGCAGATTTCATCTCAATTTTGGAATTATGAACGTTACGGATAGGTTTTATTTCTTCATTATCCATAGGAACGTCATCCTTCATTTGAAAAATATGACCTTTAGGATGACGCCACATAACTGTATCAGGAAAATCCTCACTACTATATGCAGGATCGTAAGATTTGCTACAACTAAAGTCAGCAATAACACTCCCTTCGGTATCTTCAGATATTTCATCAAGATCAGAAGGATCAGGACCTACTATAGAAGTTAAATAATAAAATAATTTTCCTATCTGTTCTACTAAAATCCAAGTACCGTCAGGAGGCATTGCTATAAAGCCCCCATCTCCATGAAACGAATATGGAGAAGTATAAATAACAGGAATTATACCGTCTCCTAAGCCATAGTCCGCAGGGCCTACGTCAAATTCAGTTGTAGGAATTACACAATGTAAAAGACCTGGAGCGTCTCCATCCCCTTTACTAGCAGTCATAATTCTTGCTTTTAACATATCATTACTTTGAATCTATTGTTGTCTCTTCGGTATGCCAGGAATAATGCCGAAATAGTCTTTGG
>Ga0080013_1002108_pt1 | contig 24338 bp, 51 predicted proteins | sample ETNvirenome_6_85_FD_69236 | JGI IMG/M metagenome (GOLD analysis project Ga0080013, IMG submission 69236) | Marine viral communities from the Pacific Ocean - ETNP_6_85 (SPADES assembly) (version 2) | ecosystem: Environmental > Aquatic > Marine > Oceanic | place: Pacific Ocean | collected 2013-06-19
ATACAATACCTTCACGATAGATATCGTTCTTCCTGCGAACCAAATCACCTGTATTTAATTCGAGCCCATCCCTGGTCATTATAAAGTATATAGGGATGGACTTTGAATAAGTGTGAGTGCAAGCAAAAAAAAGCACCCCGAAGGGTGCTTTCAAGTCATTGTTCCATCTGGAAACAGTGAGGCCTATTAGCGGCCATCAGCAATGCTAGCTGCGCCGCCTTGTAAACGACCAGTAACGTACCAGTCGGTACCATCAGATATTACTTCAACAAAATCTCCAACGGTTGCTGCACCCGAAGATCGTAGTGTAATCTTTGAGGTATTTGCGGTCACTTCTAAAAACGAAGGAGCTCCCATAAATCCAAAAGGTCCCGTAATAGCACCACCGAAATCAACGGAGTCAGCACTGGTTGCAAGTATAAGAGATTTTGTACCTTCTTCATCAGAAGCAGTGGCCATTGTAAATCTATACCAAAGTCCAGCCTGTGGGGCAGGCAGCACAAACGCAGCAGTGTTGGACGATATATCCACAAAAAAGTTAGTACCAGATTCAGTATCTAGGATGGTTTTGGTTGGAGAGGCAACTGTGCCATCTGACCCTGGAGTGATGTCTTCTGTTTGTCGAACGTGCCCAGATATTTTTCTAAAATTCTTTGACATTGTTTTTCCCTTACCTTATTTATTAAATTCCGTCTGCGATGGCCAGCGCACCATCATTAAGGATAACACCTTCAACATACCAGTCGGTGCCATCATACACACAAGTGATAAAGTCGCCAACAGTTGCGGCGCCTTCTGATGAGTCAATAGTTATTTTTGAAGTTGCACTGGTTACTTCAACTAGACCTCCACCATCTCGTATAGTGCCGCCAAAATCAGTGGAGTCTGATCCTGTTGTGAGAATAAAGTCTTTAGTGCCTTCATCGTCAGAAGCGGTAGCCAGGACAAACTTAAACCACACACCAGCGACAAGCTTAGTTGTTGGAAGTTTGACCGAGACAGTATTGGTGCTGATATCTACAAAGTAAGTAGTTCCAGACTCCATTGCCTCTGGGCTCTTGGTATAAGCAGAAGTGGTGCCATCATCGCTGGGAGTGATTGTTTCGACCTGATATACGTGTCCAAATATTTTATTAAGGTTCTTAGCCATCTATTAGTTCTCTCCTATAAAGATATATCCACGTGTAAATAGTGTTTATAAACAAAAAAGGCACCCCGAAGGGTGCCTTGATTGATTGTTTGGAGAATTAGGGGTTATTATGGTAAAGTGTGACCGTCAGCTGCATTAGCAATGTCAATAGTTGCAGCAGTGACCGTGGTACCAATAACATACCAATCGGTTCCATCGCAATAGATGTCAAGATAGTCACCAACCGTCACGGCACCATCATCTGAATCAAATGCAACGCAACTAGTTGCACTTGTGATCTCAATAACAGAGTTTCCCCCCTGTCTGATGTGACCACCAATGTCAACAGAGTCAGAGCCAGTTGTAAGGGCAAAATCTTTGGTACCTTCATCATCGGAAGCAGTAGCCATGATGATTTTAAAATTCAATCCAGCTGCAGGCGTGGGAAGTTGCACCACGATGTTAACTGTACTCATATCAATGAAAAAGATCATTCCAGAGTCAGTGGCCACCAGAGTTTTGGTCGGTGCTGCGTAAGTGCCCACGGTACTAAGGGTTTCGGTTTGGTTAACCCACCCGATTGGTTGTTTGTTTAAATTCGCATTTGTTGCCATTGTTTAATTCTCCCTTTGATATCAAATGTTCACATATAAATAGTGAGCTAGGTTATAAAAAAACCTTTGGAATAAAAATATTTAATCTAAACCACTCATCGACAATATTGCGATCAAGCCTGGAATGTTTTCTTTTACATAAATACCGGAAAAAAGAGTTTCAGTTCGGCCCCCCACATAGGACACTGCGGCGTCCAGGTTTGAACCAATATCAGGATCTGCTGCCATCTCCGGAGAGATAACAAGCAACATCGTGCCTGTTTTGGGATTACCCTTCATCTCATAACATGGAGACTTTTTCACACAGTTCTGAAATATTTCTGAACCTAGGTTTGGGCTCTTTGCATTCTGAATCAATGTTGAGCCGATAAATGTTCTCTTTGGTGTTTTAAGGCATCGCTCCAGATCTTTTGAATCAAATGTCTGAATTGAGGATTGCTCCGAGGAGAGTTTCAAAATCTGGTGAAATAGTTTTGCAAAAGCGGTATTTGCCGTTGGAAACATATTGGCAATTCCAACCTTTCCTCTCAAAAAACCCAACTGCCTCTCATTGCTTAATACTATATGCGGGTGCGCCGCCAGATCATTTGATAGTGAAAAAGCATTTTTTGTAATTGTGTGGTTAAGGGATTCTTGAGATGATGGCCATGTCATAATATAAAAAACCTTACCCTCTCCACCAACCGACTTCAAATATCTTTCAAAGGTTTCATGAAGGGCTGGGCATGCCGAGCCAGTTCCACCACCACCTCCAGCAAGAACAAATAGCCAGTCAACCTTTCCAAGTTTTGTCCGCAAGGCATCTTCAACAAAGGCACTATTTCTCGCAAATACTTCTTTTCCGAACTTAACGTTCTTCGCAACACCATCTGCATCTGGTACAATCACCAAGTGTTTTTCGTCGAGATCCTGGGGCTGGTCCTTTGCCGTTGTATTGATGAGGAGAGTTTTATTAAAGCCTAAGTCAAGAAATGCCTTGGCCAATTTCCCGCCCCCGCCACCAAAACCAACAAAACCACAGTTGATAGCAGAAACAGCCTCGTTATCATCTAATTGCTCTTCGTTTTTTACTTCAACCGGAGCATCAAAATGTTCTATAAAATCAAAATCACTCACTCTACCACCTCGTTTTCCTTGTATTTTTTTAGAAGATCTTGCTTCTTTGTGCCATCGTCATTCCAAATTAGGTTAAATGCCTCTTCGATGTGATCTGGCTCCATTTTTGATGTCATTTCCCAAAAATTTCTTTGAGCTTCGGATCTCTTAAGGTTTCCTAAAATATATTCTTTGCAAAGTATACACATAATAAATAAATAGTCCTATATAACCACTTGTACTAGTATGATTAAGAATGATAACATAATACATATCAATGTTTTAAGCTTAAAGGGGCTCTCATCCATATAAAACCACGTTAAGATCGGAAATGTTATGTAAGACAATGCAAATGAGAACAAACGGGCCGACCAAAGAGAGTCAAACTCTTGAACAGCGAAAGTCCAAGCATAATAAAAGCAGAAAGCAGACGGTATGGCAAAAATCATGATCGATACCACCGCTTTACCGTCCCACCATTTCCACACAAATTGGGAATTTGCCTGAAACCATATAAGAATGCTGCCTAACATAAACAGAATTGTAGAAAATATTAATTTTTTTACTAACATATCATACCAGTAATAAATAGTTGAATAATACTGCTTCTCAGTCGTCTAAAAGAAAAGGAGATACGAGATGCTTGAAGAAAAAATCAATTCCGTGAACCTAGAAATCGAGCAAGCCATTGTTGATGGCCGGCGCTTCAGGGCATTCTTCCTGGGCGTTAAAATGCTTTGGATCCGCCGAGTTGAGGTTTTCTCTTTTATCGCAAAATCACTGGAAGAGGAGACTGAAAATGGAGAAAGTTAAAAATTTCGCACTTAATCAGCCAATCTGGGTCTTGGCGATCATCGCAATCGGAATTGGCCTGTCGGCATTCTTTGTGGGAACAAAGCTGAAGGCCTAGGAGATCTTCTTCAGGGCTTCCATAATAAAGCGATTGTCAGCCCGAGGCACCTTCCATTTAAGGGAGCAGCCAGACCAGTCCACTTCACAAATAAACTCTTTGTTGCCTCTCATAAGACCTTCCACGAGGCGATGATATCCGTCTGTGATAAGAAATTTGTCTTCCGCCAAGATCCATGTTACTTGGATTGGCTGTCCCTTGGAGCGACTCTTCCGGCCCTCCGAAATATTTTTAATTGCGGCCCGGATTCCCCACTTTTCATCACCCTTAATAACGATCATCTCTTTTACTGAGATGGTTTCTTTTATTTTTGGCCGACTTATATCGTAGTTTTGCCATTTTTCTATGCGCTCGTTGGTTGCTCTTGCCATAGCAACTGTCGGAGCATCATCTGACGCCATAGCAACTGTTGGGGCTTCATCCGAAGTCATGGCAACCGTTTTCTTTTCGGATGCATCTAGATAATCTTCACTAACAATCAATTGAAAGGCCGCCACCAATCCAAAAAACAAAGTAAACATAAATCTAGCTGCTTTAACGGCAAGAGGTATTTTGGGTTTAATATTCTTAATTAAAAAATTTCTCAGCATAACGAGAGCTTTATCTGACGTAGCTATTGATAGCAAAGGGCTCATTGCAAACTTTGCAACGTCAATAGCTTTTCCTATCAACCCTTTTTCTTTTCTCTCTTTTAAGACATCTGCAATAAAGTCAATAACGGAATTAACAATAGAATGTAGAAACCTCCCCAAATCTTTCGAACTAAAGATAAGCTTCTTTGCAACATCTGGTATCTTGCCAATTGCACCTTTAAGGAGGTCATATACGTTGGCAGCTGCTTTTTCTATCATATATTGCACAGTTTCTCTGATAACTATACCCACGGTACCAGCATCATCAGGAATGATAGTTGAGATCCACTTTTCAACCCCACGAAGGGCTTTCCCTATCAGGTCCAGAATACCTTCTTTGATTTTAGCCAAACCTTCAGCAGCTGCCTTAAACCCTTTGGCTGCAGCCCGCAAAACTTGTCGGACAGCCGCATATATGCCATCCATACCAGAAGCTAGATTAATTTTAAGTACTCCGTCTATGATATCGGAGATGGCCCCAGCGCCCGCAACTACGTTGGATATCTTTTCCATTGCGCTGGCGCTGGCTTCAACAGCAACGATAGCATCAGTTACAGTATCACCGCCGAACCCCACGGTACCAACAATTGCGCCAACTCCGCCTCCAACTTGCAAGATATCAAGAAGGATATCTTTTATATCACCCATATCAAACTCATTCAACACCTGAGCTTCAAATATTATTGATCGATTAGATATACAGCCAGTATACTCTGTCAGAGATATTTCTCCATCTAGATACATATCTGCATGCAGGTCTCTGCCGGTAATACCAAAACTTAAGTTATCGCACTCAGGATTAAATGAGCCTTTTGGAAAGCTTTCCCAGTTCATAAAAAGTATTATTCCTCTGCCATGGCAACGGTTTCGACATCAGCTGCAGCAACGGTTGCTTCAATTGGCTGAGCAGTGGTTTTTGCAACCGTATCGAGCTGTCCTCTGGCTGAGGTCCCCAGGGCTTTCAAGCCTTCAACATCTTCTGGTTTAATATCCATAAGGAGATCTGCCAAAAAAGGACCTATCACCGGAACTTTACTAATTATACGACCGACATATTTTGCAGCTGTTTTATTGTTAGCGACCTTCCCTAGGACATCACCAACTCTAGCAGCTGCTTTTGCGCCTTTTTCTAGTGTTGTGGCGTCGAGGGCCATCTTTTCGTCTAGACCCTGTCCCCAATTTTCAATCTCTTGGATGATGGCCGCCGCTTCTTGCTCTTCTTGTAGAGAAGCTAGCTCTTCGTTAATCATGTTCTGCAACTCACTCTTCGTTATTTTCATAATAAAAGGTCTCCTTTAAATCTTTATAAGATAAATAGTATAATGAGGTTTAAACAGGATGAAAATAGGCGATTTAGTGAAATGGAGATCATCGTCCACTCAGCGACTTGAAATTGGTATTGTGGTGAGCTTAGGACAACTAAATCACTTATCTTCAAGAAAATTACCTAATGGAGCTTATGTACACTGGCCACGCCTAGGTTTATACTGGAGCCCCATCTCCCACCTGGAGGTGATCAGTGAAGCCCGGTGATTTAGTTAAGATTAGATTTTGGGATGAACCATCCCAAGATACATTAATAGGCTTAATTATATCGACTGTGCCCTCTCGTCATCAGCATAAATATGAATACACCAATTTTTATAAAGTGTGGGTATTGAATACAATAGCTGAATTTGCCATAGAAGAATTAGAGTTAATACAGGAGTCCCCATGGGAAATAAAAAATTTGAAATAACTTTAGAGCAGTTTGAGATATCTTTGGGTGCCTACGTACATAATTTAGTTGACCAAGTGATCAAAAAAGGGTATAATGAGGATGAGATAGTAGCAATGGACCTGGAAGAAGATCACGCACTCTTTTATATGTCGGACGGCGAGATTATCAAAATCAAAAAGCCAACCATCATGCATGTAATGAAAACTGTTGAAGCATAAGCGATGAGCATCCGTAGCTCAGGTGGAAGAGCGTGGATCTTCTAAATCCAATGTCGCAGGTTCAAGTCCTGCCGGATGTATTAAGGAAGAAGAGGAAGAGATGACAGAAGAAAATACAAAAATATCATTAAATTTTAAAGTGGTGGAGTTTAGTGAAATCCCACCTGGAGATTACTTCCTATGGGGAGGTCAGCTTCACCAGAAGATTCAAACCTGTGAGATCTACCCACAGACACCACAGGAAAGAGAATGGGAACAGAGAAATGCTGTCAGGGTATTGGATGGAGAGCTAGTATTCTATTGGCCAGCTGATCCAGCGTTCCCGGTAAAAGTTAATATTAATGTCAAGCAATGAGGACATTTTTATTGAATAATATACTTATTTAGCCGTCTAAGTGTAGAAGGAGACCATATGGTTTCCATACAGGAGGAAAACAAGATGGAATCAAAAATTGATTATTCAGAGTTCAATTTAACCAGGATTGGAAATTTAAGATCTGGAGATAGTTTCCTTTGGGCCGGCACTTTATATTTTAAGACAGATCCCTGCTGGGTCAAAGAAAAAAGCAATAAGGGCTGTATAGAGCCAGAGTGGATTTACAAAAACGCCCTGCAACCCACCACGGGAAAGCATTTTTATTTCTTTGATGAAGAGGCCGTAGTGCCAGTGGAAACCGGCATAAAAGTAGATCCCATTGTCCGATAGGAAACATTTTGGTTGAAGCACCTCAAGCGAGGGGACCTAGTCCGTGTAAGAATATGGAGAAAGGAACCCTTCAGAAAGAGTTTAGGGTTAGTTATTGGCGAACGCAGCAAGTATTCCGACGTTGAGACCACGTGGTACCAAGTATGGGTCAATGGCGCAACAGATATATATTTCTTAGATGAAATTGAATTGATCCAGGCCGGGCATGAATAATCCGGCCAAAGAAATTTTTTTATTGAAAAACCAGGAGATAAGCAGTGGGTACCATACAGATAATTGTATTGTTCTTATTTTCAATCAATTTGATTGGACAAACGATGGATAGGGACTTAAACAATATCAGCAATCTAAAATTGTTAATGCATTATTGTATAACGGCAGTGATGATGTTTGCAATATCTTGGATAGGGTTTTTTGGTTAAAGCCAAGGCCTCCGGAGGAGGCAGAAGAAATTTTTTAATATTAGTGCAGTCCCGTCTCGCATTTCTTCACCTCATAAAGAGGTGGAATGGAGAGGTACGATCAGATGCCTTGCAAATCGGCAAGGAGATTTCCAACAACATCGACAGCATTTCGGATGGCATCCTTCAGGCCCAGGTCTTCAGTTTCATCAGCTGCAGCGTCAAGCTGTTCTTGTGCGACGACAAGGCGCTTGGCAATTGCATGATCTTTCTCAGGGATATCATGGACTTCAGGTCGGTCAACCAGCCCTTCTTCCTTCATATTAAAGCCTTCCAGCTCTTCTTGGATAAGTTGCTTGAGTTTAGTTTTTGTGATTTTCACGTGATTCTCCGTTTCATTTCTTGTTTCCTTTGGCATAGACAGTCTGATCGCCGTGTTGAAGGCTGGTGCCCACGTGCGCAGGCTTAAATTCTTCTTCTGCCCCATTTTTGATTCTAGCATATACTTTTTTTGCGACCGGTATCCAGCATTCAGACGACCCCGGTGACCTCAGCATTCTAGAGATTTCACCATCACTTAAGAGCTGAGTCAGATAGAATTTAATCCACTTGACAGCGTCCCCACCGCAGTAGGTTGCCGCACCAGGGCGTTGCAACTCATCTTTAATTATAGCTTCCATATCGGGAGTTATGTTGGCTTTTTGCAGTTCTTCAGATTTGGGGTCCTCAAGACCATCAAAGATTTCCCTTGCTGCTTCAGCCGCACCGTAATCCGATTTTGAGACCGGTTTGGTGGTTGGGTTTTTGCCGTCTGTGCTCCGATCTGTCAATAAAAGTTCTTTTAAGTGAGCTTCAATGGTTGCTTGGACTTTTTCCACGCTTATATGCGGACCAGCGATTGCTGCAGCTGCTTGCTCAACAGAGGTTTTCATTGCGGGCGTAAGAAGAATATCATAGGATCTACCATCGTCGGTGAACCCAAGATCGAAACTTGCACCACCACGCAAGATGGGCGGCCCCGGTGTACGTTCATTTATTTTTTGCAGTTCTTCACGGATGATTCGTTTTAGTTTGGACTTGGTTACTTTCATATTTTTGATCTCGCTTATAGCTTTGCCCAATTCGTATTGCTGAGCTTTATCTCTAATGGTTTGTTGCATTTTTTGATAATCTCTATAAATTTTACCAAGCAAATCTCGAAAATCTTCAACGTATACATCTTCAAGGCGTGGACCATCTAAAATGCTAATGGCTTGTGCTAGATTGCGCACAATCTTTTCAGAGGTTGCCACCCACTTTTCAATGTTCGCAGCACTAAGATGATCTTTGAGTCGTTTAAGTACTCCCGTAAAAGCTTCGTCTGGGCTTGGAATTTCTATAATATCTTGGTTTTTATCATATACGACTGGTGTGTCTGCCTTCTTATCGTGGTATGCAAGCGACCCTTCCATAATTCTTAGATACACTTGGAGATATAAGTTTTTCAATTCCCGAGTTACTTCTTCGGTCTCTGCAGGAGTTTCAGATTCTTTTATATCTTCAATTAGTGATGAAAATTGTTTTTTATATATGTCAGCCCACGTGGGATCGTCGAACAATGCATGCAAATCAGGTGTCTGTGACCGCACCATGTAATCACACCTACCGGGAGGAGAATCAGGTAGGCAATCTAAATTGTTTAATTGTTCCTCATATTCAGCACGTGTAAGCCCTTTGTTCTTTTCAGTCCTATAGGAGGACTTCAATTTGGTCTTCACCGACCGCCACGACCGCTCCCACGCCTCATCAGGAATAAGAATAAATTTCGCTCGTTCAAGTTCGCTCTCCGTTGCCGTATGTGCACGATCCCCGGACAAGAACAGGTGATCAAAAATTCTTTGAATTTCCCGAGTTATGGCACGCTTTGCACGATTATAACCTTTTTCGCTTTCTTCCCTTAAGCGGGCTTCATTCATTTGAATATCTGGTGGACCGGATGGGGCAGGAAGCAAAGGTTGCCCTCCACCGCCACCACCACCGGGCAGAAGCAAATTTGCAACCGGAGCAGCCAACATACCAGCGATACCAACACCGGCACCCAGAACCCTAAAAGATATGTCAAGAACTTTACCAATTTTATCTAAAAGACTTGAAGATTCTTTTTCTATCTCTTCAGCTTCTTCACCTTTAATGCTGTTTTTAGGTTTTCCATAATCACCAGCAGCAACTCTTTCAATTCGGTCCTGCAGGTATTCTTGTATATCATAAGGCCAGCTGCGTTCTTCTTGACAAGTTTTATGGGGAAAATGTTTGCAAATTGTTTGGACAGCATTCTCCAATTCGCCAACCAAGCTTTGGACTTGTTCCAGAGCGCTGACTCTTTTTTCATTATCTAGTGCACCAAGCTCGTCTTCTTCTGTATCTTTCTCTGCAAGCTTTTGTGCATAAGCACGCCAATTTTCTAATAAAAGTTTCATTATAAGCTCTCCGGTGTTATAAGTAGTCTAGGCAAAATGAAATATTCTCGGAAAAAAATTTTGGCAGTTTTTTGAATAAAGCGACTTCATGATCGTCTAAAAGATATGATTAAGAACAACGTTGAAGTTATATGAGATGAACAAAACATGTACAAAGTGCGGTGAAACAAAACCCACAACAGAGTTTTATAAGCGAAGCGATGCCCGTGATGGCTTGCAAGCTCACTGTAAGAGTTGTAAAAAAGCACGCAGCAAAGCTTGGTATGAAGCCAACCGGGAAGAAAAGAAAGCAAGCAGCAAAGCTTATCGTGAAGCCAACCCGGAAAAAATAAAAGCACGCCGCAAAGCTTATCATGAGGCCAACCCGGAAAAAATAAAAGCACAGAAAAAAGCTTACCGCCTAACACCAGCAGGAAAGTTTTCAGAATATAAGAACAACGCAAATCGACGAGGCATCCCATTTCTTATGGAATTCCAGCAGTTTGAGGGCCTGTGGGAAAAACCTTGTTATTATTGCGGAGCAGAGATAAAAACAATTGGCTTGGACCGGGTGGATAATTATGGCCCTTATCATATCGATAATGTTGTGTCCTGCTGCGCATCTTGCAACACGAGCAAGAGTGCACTCCCACTAGAAGAATGGTTGGAGAGAAAGAACGACGTTGAGGCAGCATAGGGTGAATAAATGGTATACATATGTTGTAAGATGCAGAGACAACACCTTATACACCGGCGTTACAACAGATATAGGCAGAAGGCTCAACGAACACAATAGTGGCAACCGTGGTGCAAAATATACCAAGAGACGCCGACCGGTAGAGTTGGTATATTGGAGCGAACACCAAGACAGATCAGAAGCACAACGTGAAGAGTGGAGGATCAAACAGTTGAGCAAGAAAGAAAAAGAACAATTAATTATCGCAGATATGCACCCCATGGAGGAAACATCAAGTACGTTATTATAAAAAGAAATGCCCCAGGCGGCCCAGTTAGCTTAACTCGGCCATCAACTGCTATGCAAGCAAGGAATTCCCTTGCAAGGTTCATGGGGATTGGAATCACCGGTATTGAAATACTACCAGCGAACAAAGTTAAGAAAACTATTAAGGAATACAATGACAGAGAGAAAAAAACAAAAGTTCCTTGCAACGCTTAATTTTACCTTTATGGCAGATTACATGGGCGACAAGCAACAACTAACAAGAAAGTTAGACCATAAGTTCCGGGAGAACCCGGAACTTATTATAGAGTTTATTAAAGGTGAGAATGGTTTTTTCTTGGAGCTAATGCCCCTAGAAGAAGAGTAGTTATCCCTTGCGCATATTGCGCACTGCTTAAGCAGCTGCTTGCAGGGCGATCTCACGATTGCCCAACTCATGATAATGTTGAAATTTTATTTTGTATATTTTCTTCGCATGCGCTGGTTGGAGGATCGTTCACCTTGCGCAAGTGCATCAAGCTGCGCTTGGCTGAATTCAGGCTCAGGGTCTGGGGTATACTCTGGCTTTTCTCCGCCCATAATCTCATACGATATGTTCTTAATGGCAGCTTCCAACTCCGGGCCTCTTCCCCAAGGGCCACCAATACCCATTATCGCCGAGAAGGCTGGATGTCTATCATTCGGTCGTGGTGTTTTGGCGGCCTTTTTGGCCTCATACTCAAGATCCAGGCGATCCGTGGGTTTAAACCCTGTCTCAGCCATCCATTCTTCGATAGCATCCTGCAGCTGAGACATCTTGTCGCCTTTACCTTCCATTGCATATGCTTCGCCCATCTCTTTTTGTTTAATGCTGTCATAAGCATGCCTATAATCACGCATCCACATATCAGCGATATTTGAAGAGACCCCTTCAGGTGCTGCTTTCAGGGGTGGTCGCCCAGCTATAGCATGATGACCTCCCATTTCAGTAGCTCCCGGTGTTTCATCGGGATCATAACGTTGACGCATTCTCTTGATATCGTCCCTAGTCATACCTTCCGCTATTACTTCCTTAATTAACTGTCTTAGATCTGCTCTAGTGATTTTCATTATATCATTTACTCCGTGTTTCATAGTTGGCAGCTTTTTCTCCACGCCAGACTCTTAAAAGATCTTCTTCGGAATAGCCCAGCTCTTTCATATGCTGCAGCTGCTTGGCAATGCGTTCTTCCTCTTCGGAATAATTTTCCCAGTTTTCTAGTTCTTCTTTGATCAGCTGGCGTAGCTGTGTTTTTGTGATTTTCACGTGCAGCTGCCTTTGCAATCTGTGCATGCGCAGCAACCGCAACAGCAGCAGCAATGCTTGGGGTTAAATAGGTTGGCCAATTTGTGCAGTAAGCTTCTCATAATATGTTCTCCTTAAGGGTACCTATTAAATAGTATAACACACATCAAATATTCTAGGAATTATTTTGGCGGGTTTTTTGAATAAGATGGCCAATCAACCGTCTAATAGATATAGCAGAGAGGATAGGAGGATTGGAATGGCTAAAGACAATGGCAATATGGACCTTGTGGAAGCTTTACTCGTTATTTATTAAGTTTTATCAATGGAGGGGAAAGCAAGGGGGTAGCTAGGGTAGCTGGGGGTTTGGGAAAATAGGCTGGCTATAGCGAATGTATCAGCGCCGGCCTGCACACCCGTTCAGTATTCCGGTAGACTTACTATCCGGGGGGGAGGGGGTGTTAGCCAGCTTAGTGATTGTCACTAAACTTTTTTAATTAACACACAGCAGCTTTAAGCTCTGCACGTGCATGGTTAATACGGGACATGACCGTACCAATTGCTACGCCCTCACACTCTGCAATGTCCTTATACTTCCAACCGTCAACGACGTACAGAAGCACAGCGTCACGTTTTGATGCACTCATCTTTGCCAATGCACGCCGGGTACGTTGGGCCTTCTCCTTTGTCAACAGCGCCTGCAATGGTCCAGGGTATGCACGGGGCACGATGTCAGCCGGAACCCACACGCTTTCACAGTCAGCAGGCGCAACGGACGCACGGTGCTTAACACGGTGTGAGCGCACGTGGTCAAGGGCTTTATTTTTTGTTACCGTATAGAGATACGTATACAAGCTGGAGTCGCCTTTGAATGAATCCGAGCGCAGCGCCTTGCAGTAAGCAGACGCAACGCAATCCCTTGCGGCCTCCGCATCTCTGACAATCTTGTACGCTGTGAAGTACAGCTGACGATGGTTGTTCTTGTAAGCGGCGGCGAGTTGGGTTCGGATGCAGTCGGTCATGGTTGCCTCGTGGGCTAAGGTTTTGAAGTTGGGGGAGCATCCCCCTTTACTTCCTACACTATATTAGACGAAAAAAACGGCCTTTTATTCAATTCAGGGTGCGTTTTTTATAATCTTTTTTTTAAGCCCCTCATAGCCGCATCGGGCATATGAGCCGGTGTGACATCTTGTCACGGTTGCAAGGGGGTTTTGGACAAGCAGGGCGAGGGTGTGTAAAGTCGGCCCCTTCCCTGCTGTCCTCTCTCCCCACCTTACAACAGACTCTATTAACAATTGACCACTATTAATAACACACCCGCTAATTGACACCCTGTGCCACTCCTTGCCACTTTATGCCCCAAGGGGTACCCTATGTAACACTAAGCCTATATAACATAAAAAAGACCCTCTACTGCTAGGGCACCCATTAAACCTATGAAGAATAGTGCACCTGTTACCTTTACCATCTGGATTATAGTGTGCATTGCCCCACCCCCTTATAGGTAACTACTCAAGGGTGGGGCGTTTATTCATCTTTTATTTTCTTTGTCTCACAATCTTAATGGTAAAGCCTGGACCATATGCCATCCGATATTCATTGGCGTAGGTTCGGGCTTCTTCCTTTGATAGGTCTTCGTCAATGACTTCTCTGCCGTACTGGCTGATTGCTACAAGTTTATACATTTTCTTTTTCCACCTCGTAAGAGTGTGACCATTGGCGCATGCTGCGTTGTGTTGTGTATTCGTTCGCCGCCTCGTGGGCCTCTGCTCTGGACAGATTGCGATGAATAACAATCATTCCGTAAGGGCTGTACTCTACGACTTTATACATTTTCTTTTTGGCTCTCGGGATTGTTGTTTGTGCAGCGCTCTATGTCGCCCGCCTTCCTGTGTGGATTTGTTTTTTCCCTCTCGGAGGCCCTTTGTTTCTCATCATCCTCTTTGTCCCTCTCTGTTCTCTTATCTATTAGACGTTTGAAAACGTGTTTTATTCAAAAGTTTTTTTCTTTTCTCTCCTCCTCTATTTCTGTGCTGCCGGTGGATGCACAACGTCAAGGGAAAACCGCTTTGCAAGGTTCACGTGACAAGAAGTCGTTTGGCTTCTGAAGTCTCCGCCCGTTGCTGTGTAGTCGATGACTGTCACATCACTTTCACCGATGCAAAGTTGATAGCTGAAGAGTTTCACGCCATCCGTGATGAGTGTGCCTGTGTGGTTGCTGGCGACGTTCCCGGCGGCCCATGCTCTGCATACTTCCTTGTTTGTCATTCTGCTCATCTTGTCTCTCTCTGTTTGGGTTCGTTACTTAGACGGTTGGGAGCCGGTTTTATTCAAACTTTTTTTCTGTCAGGAAGAAGCGAGCTTGGCGAAGCGAGGCGCCATTGCCCTTGAAGCCGGCCAAAGGCTTCAGCATCACACAGGCACCCGATTCGACCAGAATCTCAAATTGATCACCATGCGCCATCTGATATTTGATCGCCGCTTGTCGGGCCTCGTCGAAGTCGTCAAACTCGTCGATCTCTTCGGTGAATGAGTTAATGGCTGCGACAATCTTGAACATGTTCTGCCTCGTTGTTCTGTTCTCTGTCTGTTAGACGGTTAGGGGGCTGGATTATTCAATAATTTTTTTCCGGCTGCGCCTTGTTTAGAAGGGGATGTCGTCGGCCATCTCGTAGCAGTCGTCCTCGAAAAAGAAACTCTCTGAGTGGAGGTCGTGCTGGTCCATCATGTAGTCGGGGTCATCATCGACGTAGAACTCTTTGCTCTCTGCCTCTTGCTCCCGCTCGATGTCACCCCAAAACTGGTCTTTTGCGTCGTCGTGCTCTACTGCCATTGTATCTCCCTCGTTGCGTTCTTACTACTTAGACGGTTGGGAGTTGATTTTATTCAAAAGTTTTTCAAAATAAAACGTAGTTTATTAATTGAGCCACCGCAAGACCGGTAATTACAAAAAGTATCACCGTTAAGACTACTTCACTGACTGTCATTCTGTTGTTCCCCATGCTCATTAGACGCTTCACCTAGCGTTTTATTCAATCTTTCTTCCTCCTCTAAGAGCTGGGCCACTTTTAGATTCAATTCATTCAATTTACGATGTGCCTGCTTGCGGCGGGCCTTGGCGTCGTATAGTTCAGTGCGAACCTCGCCCCTGCGTCTGGACAACTCCTTAAAAAAATCTTTTGCCTTCTGTATCATTTTCTCCCCATGGGATTATATCAGATATTTGATACCATATGGCGAGCAAACCATACTTGCCACACTCACTAATCTTGACTAAATCACCAGCTTTCATCGGACAACCCCATGCCACTGATCGGCAAGACACTCATTGAAATCAATAATTTGAATTCTTGTTTTTGTACATCCATGTTTTTCGGTCAACAACGTTGCAACCGCTTTTGCCTCGGTCAAAGTTTCTGCTCTCGTGAACAAAGGTTCTTCATCTGTTTTATTTGGGGCAACACCCCACACTACAAATTCTTTCATTATTGACGTTCCTCCCAGAGTTGCGTTCAACCCTTAGACGGTTGGGGGTTGGTTTTATTCAAAAAAAGAATAACTCGATTACTTTTGCAATTGCGAAGCCTGCCACGATAAACAGAATCACGGTCAGAACCACCTCGCTTGTAGTCAAGATGTCTCTCACCATCCTCGCCCCTTGTGCTTTGGGTGACGGCGGGCTTTGCCCTTGCCCTTGCCGGTGCCACGCATTGACTTGTTGCCGTGACGACCTGCCAGGGAACCACCACGCTTCTGCAAAGCGACTGCGATTGGATTTCTGTTTTTCATCGTCTCGGCCTTTATATCAGATATTTGATTCCGTATGGGGTGGTTGCGTGCATACCACCGTCAGGGTCAAAGATGCTGCCTCGCACGTGTTTTGCTGGCGCTCTCCAAGAAGCTGCTTTGTAGATGTCGCCGGTGTAGGCGTCCACAAAGCCATAGACAGATTTTTGGGTTCGCCCTAGTGCTCCGGTGCTGTCTTCCTTGATCAGCTTCGCATACTTGCGACCAAATTTGACTGTGATAGTCGGTACTGGTAGGTTTGCGAACCTCTCGGCATAGTGCCTGTCAACAATCCCTTGAACACGACCTGCGAACTCTTCAATTTCTTTTTTAAGTTGTGCCATCGTTGTCCCCTGGTGTTGTTCTTATCCCTTAGACGGATGGAGTAGAGTTTTATTCATTAAAACTGAATTTCTCTTGAAACACAAACATCACCCCAGCCCTCGCCGAGAATATCTTGGTCGCCGGCCTCTTCGCCCAAGCGAACAAAACGGTATTCTTCTCCCCACTCCTCCCAGTCTTCACATTCAAGGTCTTCCATTCTAGTTAGAAAGGAGTTGACTGCGGCGACCTCCGGATAATCCACGTACCACTTGACCCATTCCCAATGGAACAGGATTGCCCCCTCTTGGCCATCGTAATCCTTTTTCATAGTGTCGTGGCCTTGGAAACAAAAGTCCCAGGCCCCTGGGGTCTTACTGAGAACATGCATCAGTACAGGCAATGCCTTACTTGATACTGCTAACACTACCTCTGAACGATAACCCATCTCACCTCCCTCCACCCTTAGACGGGCGAGCCACCAGATTATTCAAATCTCTTCAACGAGGTCGCCCGCAGCGTTAATCTCATCGATGATACGATTTACAGACGCAACAAGCTCGCTCTGCGTTGGCGAACCAAAGTCATCAAAAATCTCTTCGCTCTCGTAGCTTTTGATTGCTGTGCGCAGATGAAGACTAAGACGACGAAGGTCGTCTGCGGATAGATCAAGCTGAATACGATACATTGTGTTGCCTCTCACCGTTGTTCTTGTTCATTAGACGTTTGGGCCTCGGTTTTATTCAAACATTCTCACCAAAAAACTTGTCCCACTCGCTCGGAGTGATGCCGGTCTTGAAAAATTCCCGCTCATCTGCGGTAAGGTTCGGAAAGGCATCTTGGATAAGAGCACCGGCCTTATAGGCCCGGACCTGTTCTCGGGTTATGTCCATAACCATGGAGTGTGTTTCTCCGGTCAAACCTGATGTTCGTGAAACTATCATCCCTTTCTCCGTTTTTGCAGTTCCTCTATTAGACAATTCAGTATCCACTTTATTCATTCTTATTCAAACTAAGTTCGCCAGTCAGTGTGAATGTTCTCATCCACATAAATCTGGGCTCGTAGGGTTGATAGGTCTTCTTGTAAGTCGATGATTTTCTCCTCAATCTTACTTATAAGTTCTTTTGTATCCCCTGAGACTTCCAGAGAATCCAAAGTCTTTAATCCCGTACCAATTGCTTGTAAACCTATGTCTGCTTGATTAACTAAGCTCTGCTTTGTTGTCATCATTCTGGCCTCCTACATTCTTTAGACGGCTGGGAAGATGTTTTATTCAATTTTTTCTCAACCAAGTCGGGTTGATGCCGGTGGGTGGGCGCTTGACCATTTTTAGTTGGGTTGCGATGCTTAGAAGGATGGTGTAGCTGATTTTATATGTTCCCTCAGTGTCACAGATAACGTGAGGCTCACAGCCCATCTCAATCAATTTGCTGTGGATAAAGCTATATTTTCGCTTTGAACTCTTGACCGCATACAGGCCCACGTGAGTATCCCCAAAGCCATCAAACAAGTGGAAGCCCTTGAATTTATTCGTTGGAACAACAATTGACAGGCCGTCTTCGCCTTTCTTGAGGCGAAGACGGTTGTCCTTTGCGAAGGCTTTGAACTTAGCTGCGCCGTAGTCATTCATAACAAATCGGGCACCTAAACGCCACTGACAGATACTTTGCAGCCATACTAGCAGTCTCTGGCTCCTTATGTTTCTCTACCTTAACGAGTCGGCCTGTACGGTCAACCACTGCCACCTCGATGACATCTGAATTTTTAGACTTATTAATTGTAATTTTCACAATAAACTCCTTAACACTGCGCTGCTTTGGTGACGAGGACCAACTGGAAAGGGTCAACGTCAAGAAGACGATCACCAACTAGGACAGGATTGTCCAAGTTAGTCCAACAAACCTGTATACCTTGATCACCTGGACCGACCACAATTCCCAATTTGGTCAGGTCAAGAACATCGCCAACGATGTCACCTGCATGGATTGGGTTGGTGCTGGTCCGGTTAGTGCTAAACAGCATCAGCCTCTCCCCCATCAAGATCCAGAACCTCAACCTCGAAACCCTTGTCGGTTGGATCAAACTCTTTGATTTCAAGCCTGTATGCGGTCAAGAGTTCAAAGCGACTGGAGTCATTTACAAACTCAACGCCCTGAATAAAAGCCATGGCTTCAATCTCGGTTTCAAAAAAGAACTTGTGAACAATCATTTTCTCCTCTCTGTTGCTGTCCTCAACCCTTAGACGATTGAGGACAAGTTTTATTCACTCTGTAATTGCGATTACTCGCTCATTCGTCGTGAAATACGGACGTTCTGCGTGGTATTGCGTGGTCATCCACATTCTCTGACATTTCGATGCTTTCGGCTTCGGAGCATACATATCTGTGAGTACAATATGCCCGTCAAAGCCCCTCCCGTTGACATAATCAGTAGGGGCATCAAAATTAGTACCTCCGCACAGAACCCTTTCAGTTTTTCTCTTCTCCCCCTTCCTCCATTCATACACATGCTCATCAAATACCCGGTGGTCAAACGGAACCACCGTGAACGTGGCAATCTCTGCCAACTTGTTAAGTTCACTAAAAAATGCTGTCATCATACTATCGTCCACGGAACCGGACTGGTCAATGCTGATAGCAATCTTTGCCTGACGACTGGCCTTACGACCAGGATGAACGTAAGGATAACGACGGTTAATCCGCTTCATCGTAGACATCTTGTTAGCACGCTGGCTTGTCTTCACGAAGTAGCGAAGGACCGAACGCCAGTCAATCTTAGTTTTAAGGTTGGATAAAATGTCCTGGCGCATACTGGAACTGACAGAACCCCAGCCGTTAGCACGGTTGCGACTAGCCTCCTCTGCGGCCTTCTTTACGACGGATTTGAGACGTTGCTTTGCAATCTCTTCTGCTGCCTCGCCAGCTGAACTGGATTGTCCCCATTCTCCATGGTCGCCAACCCCGCCTTCGCCCTGCCCGTCTTTCGGTTCCCCCTCTTGATTCTTTTTAAGATAATCTAAATACCATTCAGAAGACATACCCACTGGGAAGTCCTCGAATGGAGTATCCTTGCGACCGGGCACCAGAGCCCCCTCGGGCAGGCCGGGGAGATTAGAGTTGATAGCCAAGTCAGTTGCGATGTTCCACTGCTTAGTCATCTTGCCTTCTGGCATACGAGCAGTTACGTGACTAAGGATTAGATGAAAATACTCGTGCATAATGACAGCACTAGCCTCTTCATCAGTTAGCTTTGCAAAGAACTCTGGATTATAAAGCAGTTCAAAGTAGGTTGTATCTGGATTTATGCGTACACCTGCGGTCGGGATATCCTTGTTGGCAACCTTCTCCACAGTGCGACTGATTACGGCAAAAAACGGTTCCCTCATCAGGAGACGATGAATGTGAAAATTCAGGTCAAACTTTTCTTCCACGAGAAACCTCCATGTGTTGTTGTCCCCCTCGCTCATCTATTAGACGGACGAGGGGGACATTTATTCACTCCGCAGATATCATTTTTACGAAACGGGCAGCTACGCTTTCGCCATCGACGGTTGCCCTATGCAGAGCAATAGTGTTAGGCTCGCCACTTTCGGTGATCACCTGCCAGAGCAATACAGCAATTTCACTGGGCAGATTCATAAAGTACCTTGCGACATTTTGAATCTGGTCTGGAGTCATCTCATCTTTGACATAAGATGATGCTCGAATCTTATCGACCATCGCTGTATGTTCATTGACTCCGAAATCGCTGGTTGCGTCTACTTTTCCTCTATCAATAATGTCCTCTACTGACACGACACGGGAGTAGTCCCTGACGTATTGTTGAAAATCAACTGCCGCTTCCATACCCACGAAGGCCAGAGCCAGTGGATAAATAGTTTCGTTCCACTCTTGGAGTAGGCCAGCCCCATCCAGACAGTCACTGAGTCGCTTCCAACTCCGACGGCAGGGATAGACTTTGTTAGGCTCGAACTCACCCTCATGTTCCAGGTGGCCTGGGCTTTGGGTAATGAAGTCAAGTACCACCTGACTGACGTTATCCTTTGCCCAGTTCAACCAATCTTCTTTGGTCGGCTCAAGGTCAAAGACCGTGTAACGAGAAAGCTCGGCAGGGTCCATCTCACCAACCTGATACTGACTGGCGTGACTGCCGCCATTGATGGCAGCAAAGATAAGGGTATCAGGGTGCAGGTGATGGCCATTGAGCTTGCGACTATCAGTCAACTCAAAAATACCTTGGCGGACCTCAACTGTTGCCCGGTCAATCTCGTCCAAGAACAAGACACGTGGTTCCTCGCAACATTCCTTGAACCAGTCGGGAGGGTTAAACGTGGTAGTGTTACCATCGGTGCTGGGGAGGCCAACAAGATCACCTTCGGTCATCTGACTAGCTCTTCGTTCAACTACGGGCAGGTCAACTTGCTCTGCCAATTGGTAGACCACCTCACTCTTGCCAATGCCATGGCGACCACGGATGAGGACGGGCTTGCGCACGTCAGTTACGAAGCCGACTACTTCAACGAAAGTTTTGAAATCAACAGACATTTTTTATTCTCTCGGTTAGGGTCTGTGTTGTTGCTCTCACTACTTAGACGGACGGTGGACAATTTTATTCAAAAGAATCTACCAATGAGCACCAATAATCTATAAGGTCTTGACGCTCCAGATTGACGGTGCAGTGGATGTCCCGCTCTCGATACCATTTGTCTGCCATTTTTTTATAGTCTGGCGGGGGGCCTAGGCCATCAAGGCCCGTCTCAAGCCCTTTACCACACGACATGGGAGATATAACCTCTACCTCCTCGTGGCGAGACTTTGCGTAGTGGTACCCGCCATTCAGTGTCCTAAGTGTTTTAGCAACGTTGTCCCAATCGACCGAACTGGGCTCGGCTAAACAACCAACTCCATGAATGGTTGCACCATTATCATGATAAGTGCTGCGAAGATATGTTTGGGTTGATTCAAAGTGAATCACGTTCGAGCGGAAATTGAATGCATCTAGCTGGTGCCAGCGGATATTCATTACCATACACATGGGGTTCACGGTAGTTTCTAGCTTATAGCAGTAAAATTCTCCCTTGCTGCGGATCAGTGCACCGGGGGCTACGCCTTTGCGCCTAAAGTAGCCAGCATATGCCTCGTGCAGCTGCTTTGTCAGCGATACGTAAACGGCTTTGTGCGAGTCAAGTGTAGTACACGTGCGTCGTGTATGGCCTACCTCCTTACAGTAGCCGCACTTTCTGTTTTTAGACTTACGTTTATTCTCTTCAACGTACCGGGTGCGCCACGACCGGATGCCGTTTTTCGCATCTTTTGCGGCATCTTTTTTCAGTTCAGGGCAGCCACGTTTGTTGTGTCCTGGTCCCCAGCAATAACTACAAGTTGACATTTTGTCGATTCCTCAGATTAGGTTTTCGCTGCTTCTCTCAATCTTTAGACGGTTGAGCAGGGCTTTTATTCAAGAGCGTTTGAATTTTTTTAGATGACGTTCCTCAATATATATTGGCTGAGTCTCGCCAAGGGGCATCACGAGATATACCTTTGCACCCTTCGCATGACTGGTGGGTTTCGAGGCATTCGTTTTTACGACAAGGCACGTAGAACTTGAAATACGGTGCCGATAAGGTGCAGTCGAACGGAACCTAACAAGGCTTGTTGGCGGATAAAGGGGTTCCGAAAACCACGCTCTGATTACTCCTGCGGCATACTTGTTTTCGCACACTCTCCTATACTCTTTAAGGGTGGGAATATAATTTTTATTCTTGCGGGCAGAATGGACACTCCTGCGATTGTAAGTCTTACCTGCCTCGTAATAGGCGATGCACACATCCCACTTCTCTTTACACCCGGAAGACTCCCAAGTGCTACTAAAGTCAAGGTGTTGGCGCATGACCTCTTCACTGTTCTCGGACTCGATTCTCCTAACTATTTCAATTTGTCTTTCCGATAGAGTTCTTCCGTTATTGTGCTGCTCTTGGACGCTCTCAAGAAAGCCAATCGACCAATCGTCAAGAATCTCCCTCCGAGAAACAAGACCTTCAAGTGTTTTTTCAAGCTGGTGTTTGTTCATCATTGCCTCCACCCCTTAGACGGGTGAGTCATAGTTTTATTCAAAGTCTTCTGAGTAATTCCAAGTCTCTTTTTGGGTGTGCCATTATGAGATTATTCTGGTGGTTCCACATGACCTGCATACGCTCATCCGTGCCTGGGATTTGTCGAATGATAATCCCCAACCAGTGATTCCACTTTGGACTATTGTATCTTACCAAGTCACCCACTTTCACTTATAACCTCCCTCTGTCTGTTGGACGGGTGAATTAACAATTTATTCAAAAAAAACCTAACCGGGGCATTTACTGAGAAGTGTCCAGCATTCTTCAATTTCTTCCAGGCAGTACTCATCTCCGATATCGTACTGGTCGATATCGTTGTCCTGCCACGTAACTTCAAGCCAGTCACCATCACGGTCAGTGATTATGCCCAACCACGTGCTCTTCTTGGGGGTCGGTGTCGAACGCCAATACGTACCACGAACCAAGTCACCATACTTTAAGTCATGTGCGTTCATTTATAATTTCTAATTGATGTCTTGAAAAAGGATAAACCTCCCCATCTATTAAGACCGTTGTAATACAACATCTTGCGCTAGGTTTATATTCTGTCCCTAGTACAATGCCGACCACAGCATGCTCACACAAGACCGAAGACCACCTGCACCTCACCAAATCACCCGGCAGCATTTAATACCTCCGCACTTTGCTCTATTTGTCTGCCCAAATTGATAAGTCTTCCATCAACAAAGACATTCCAATCGTATTCAAGATTATCTGTTCTGGGAATCTTCTCCACCAGAACGGCGAGGCCAGTGGGCAGGCCCCAGTGATTACTACATCCTCTTGGAAGTTTTACTACGTCACCGACTTTCACTCACCAACCTCAAGTTTGCAACCAGGGCAGCGTGCCCCGCACCATTGTTGCAATGGGAAATGCAAATATCCCATTGACAGGGATTCGGACCACCGTCAACATAAACAATCCGAACAGACCCGAACTGGTCGGCCTGTGTCACTATCGCTAACCGTCCACCGTTGATACAGTGCGAAGCGATCTTTACCAAGTCACCGACTTTCATTGATAATCTCCAACTCACGATTACGATGAGCAATAAGTCCATTAACTGTGTGTGCTGTCTCTGGCCCTGACCACCTCACATAAAACAGCGGGATCTGGGCCTCGACCGTGGCCTGTGTCTTAATCTTAACTACGACACCAAGACCTAACTCTTCACCGCCAAGATCAATGTAGCGAACCAAATCACCGACTTTCATTTATGACCTCCAGGTCATGTTTGATTTCTACTTCATGCGGATATTTATCATTCCAATAAACCACCACACAAGAGTAGCCGCTGGCATTGAGCACAACGCCAATCCAATTGATGGCGTCCAAGCTCGTGTCACGGGTGATGGGGCGAACCAAATCACCGACTTTCATCATTGCCTCCAACCCTTAGACGGGTGAGTCGTGTTTTTATTCACCGACTTTCACTGAGAACCTCCAGGCATTTATGATGAATTACAACCTCGTCACCTCCAACGAGAACAGTAAAACAGTCTCCGTGGTGTGGATCGTGACGGACGATCAATCCAATTATCCCGTCGTGGTCGTAGTACACCCAATTGACCAAGTCACCGACTTTCATTTATGACCTCGATATCACCTTTGTGACCCAGGGCGATATCCCTGCAAGACACAAACCATTCTCCACAATCAAATTGGACATGCCACCATTGTTCATCCTGGCCATGGACATTCAATCCACGAACATGCTTTATGACGATGCCAAGTCGGCTGGATTGCTGGTAACAGAAGAAGCACGGGCACGGTTCGTCAGTAAGGCACCCACCAACTTTAATCAAGTCACCAACCTTCATCACTGCCTCCACCTCTTAGACGGGTGAGTCGTGTTTTTATTCACCGACATTCACTGACAACCCTCATGTATCTCAGCAACCCTTTATCTAGATTGAGGGGCACGTGATCGCCCATCATCAAAACACGGTGGTTCTCAACAACCACGCCGTCATCACGGTGAATAGGATCTTCTCCAAGATAAAGTGCAACTCGCCTATTTAAGTGTCCAGTG
>Ga0080013_1002109_pt1 | contig 24317 bp, 25 predicted proteins | sample ETNvirenome_6_85_FD_69236 | JGI IMG/M metagenome (GOLD analysis project Ga0080013, IMG submission 69236) | Marine viral communities from the Pacific Ocean - ETNP_6_85 (SPADES assembly) (version 2) | ecosystem: Environmental > Aquatic > Marine > Oceanic | place: Pacific Ocean | collected 2013-06-19
TTTAGTAGAATCGTTGTATAGAAAATCTGGTGCTGATTGTGTTCCTATAGTATTAGTGAAGTTAGCTGGCGCACCAAAATTATTCGCAGCCGCTTTAAAAGATGTGCTGTCAAGTGTGGTAAAAGTCCCTGCCCTGTTAGACGGATTCATCAACTGATAGTTGTCATGCGTGTAGTTATAAATAAACATGCACAACTGACCGGCCTCGATATCACCAGACCCCGCCGGTATATCGTGATACTTCTTGACCTCTTTGACTCCCAGGCTATCGATGTTAAGAGTCGCACTTGCAGAAGCATTATGGTTAGCCCGGGCAATGATAATGGCTGAGTCAGACAAAGAAGCATTGGCATTGTTTGTGGTTAAGGTGTAAGCACCTCCACTACCACCGAGAATGAGAGAGCCATTCTGGTCATTATGGTTTTTAGCCAAGGCTGCCATCATTTCTCGAGAAGAATTATTCAAGCCTGATGGGGCCATGTTTTCTGGAAAACCGTCCGGCGAAGTAGTACTGTTACTGCCAGCCGTAGTTGACCATTTTGATACGTTTGTCATAATTTCACCTATTTATTTTCCTGGGGGGGTTGGCGCATCCGCATTTCTTTATTGCTAAACACTTCCTCTGTCTGCTCAAAAAACTCTGTAAGATACCCCAGTAACCTGGTCTTGTTGTCATTGTGTGCCCTCTTGGCAAGGCTTTTTATTAGTTTCAAATCCCGCATCATACCATTAACCTGTCGCTCATACCCTGCGGCATCATCAAACTTATAAAGCCTGAAGCCGAATAGATACTGTATTATCCTGGCTGGCCCATGCATGTCGGTACGGCTTTCCCTCTCAGTCGGGAATCCAAACTTCATTCCTTCTGTCCTTAACTTAAACTCCTTGTCTGTATATAATTCCGGGTTACCTCTCCGGAACCCCATGCTTGGAAGGTTTATCTCTGTCTCAGGCAACAAGTCATAGAAGCTTCTAGTCCTGGTCCTCACCCCTGTCTCTGGGTCTATTGTGCTTTCACCAAAGATGTTGCCGGGGTTTGCTCTGTCTAACTCGTTTAACATAACCAGGTACCTGGCCAAGTGAGCAGCATGTACTGGCATCTCTATTCCAAGGAAGTCAGTAGTTTGTCCTGTTGTTTCGGCTATTGTCTTTCTCCTGAAGAAGTCATAATTAACAAGGTACTGTATCGGTGCAGAGATAAACGGAGATAGCATATTGGCAAACTCATCTATCTTTGCAAGTCGTGCCAAGTCTGCAGCAGGAAGATAATTCATTAGTTGCATGACCTGACCATTCTTCTCGTCATCACCTATCCATATCGGGACATTACCTTTGATGTATTCATGTACCAGTTCATGGTTTGGTTTATTTGCGTCCCTCTCCATAGCATTCTTAAAGATACTTATCTTCTGCATTTTGTCTGGTTGCGTAAGCAGTGCCTCTATTTGCAGAGGTATATTCTTCCTAGACCATGTATAGAATGGAAACACCCTCTTCATCGTATTCTGCTCAAAGTGACTTAGATCCTTATAGTCAAACAGATACTTCTTAACATGGTCAGCAGCCTCTTTAACGGACGCACCTTTAAGTCGTTTATCAAGATAGAGCGCAGCCCTTGCGTTTGTTTCGATATGCCCGCCAACCTTGAAGCCAGCTTCCAATAGAGCATTCTTTGTCGATGGTGTCAACACATCACCAATGCCTATCTCTCTAGTGAATGGTCCTTTACGCATCTCAATGTTCATAGACTGGATTACATCATCATGCCATTGGCCGCTCTGAAATATTCCATTATCTATCATCTCGTCTATTAGGACTTTCCCGTCCATTCCAGCAACCTTACCAAACTTGCCAGTCGCTTCCATTCTTTGTAGGGTAAGCGCATCAGCATAACGTTTTGGGTTTTTCAGTCCACCAAGGTATGCATTCCAGATATTGCCAATAATATTCCTTCCATGATAAGCGGGTCTTGCTCCGAGACTCCACATCTTCCACCAATTCTGTGCACCATCAAACGACTTGGCAAATTTTGACATCTCCACATTGTTTGTCAGGAGATCATATTGCTGTTGGATCATCTCTGCCGTCTTCGGATCATATTTAATAGTATCGTTCACCGGCAACTGGGTTTTATTATCCATAATAAATTTATACCCAGGTGGTGCTTCTGCCGCTGATGTACCTATCCTCCGCATTTCACGCATGTATTCGGATCCAGCCATTGCCATCAGGCCGTCCACTTCTCTTATCCTAGTAACCGTTGCTACATCATCCATGAATATTTTCTTACCACCACCATCCGGGAAGTAGTAATTGAGGAGGTCTGGATCACTATTGATCTCATCTACTGTCCCGGCTAACTTTCTTTGCTTAGCAGCATCCAGCTGGAAAACGTTACCACTTCTGGAGGGAGGTGGTTCCCCCCCCTTGAGTATTTGTGTAACTTCGTCAGTGGCGACATGCGGGAAGTACCCCAAGTCATTATCCATCATCTCGCCTATATTGACTCCAGCCTTCTTCTCGGCATCAAGCATCTTCTTAAACTTGGCGGTAAGGTTCTGTGCAATTGCCATGGTGTCACTATCAAAAACTCCTTTTCCATACCCTGCCATCTCCAGCATCTCATCAGTCTTGCCTCCTGTCTCGACCGCATTAATAATTGTCTTGGACATGTCCTCATAAGGCACTCCCGCTTTCTTAGCAAGTGCTTCGACTTGGTCAGTCAACTTAAGGTATTCCTTTAGAGACCTATACTTGCCTGCAGAGATAAAGTCCCGGAGTTTCTTTGCACTCTCTTTAGCTGTAAGTGCATTGCCAGTATGGACATTCAAAAACCCAAGATATTGTTTCTCGTTATACTTTCCTTTGAGAGCATCTCCCATCTTTTTAAGAACAGGCAAATCCCCCATGGCTTTAGCTACATGGAATGGAGCAGTAAACACTGGAGATGTGACATATGTCAGAGGGTCTTCAGCAATCATCAGGGATATATCCCCGACAATAGATGCCACTGGGTGATTCTCTTTAAAGTCTTTAGGGAAGTGGTCTGCAGGAGATTTATAAGTCTGCTGCCTCCACCCCTTCATAAATTCCTCTAAAACAACTTGGTCTCGATGAGCCATTTGCTTCCTAAAGTTATCAGCTATAGGGGCATCCGGGTCATAGTCCTCACCTAAAAGGCCCTTCGGTTGGCGGGTCGCTGCCGCCACCAACCCGTGGTGTACTGCATTCCTTCCTTTGTCAAGGAAATTAAGTGCATCAAGAAAAACATTACCAGACTTCTTAAGGGCATTTATTCCTTTAGTTGCAGGAGGACGAGGGTCGAGGGGCCTGTGAGTAGCCAATTGTTGAGCAGCAAAAACAGCATCTCTTCGTGCTTGCTCATTTCCCATATTGTCATTCGCTTTCCTGGCTGCATCCAGAAATGCTGTTAGTAATTCTTTCGGCAGTTGTGTATCCATAAGTAGTTAAAGGTTAATTTGCACCCGGCAGTTGTGTACCCATCAATGCCCTTAAGAAGTCTTCACTTAGTTCTGTCCCTTCAGGGAGAAACTGGTTAAGCAATTCCAGCATTTCCTGCGGTGTCATTTCACCTGCTGGCGGTGGGTTTTCTGCATTTAGCCCAATGTCGGTGACTGCCAATATAGGAAGCAATGCTTTCTTGACGGCATCCTGTGCGGCCTGGTTAAACGCACCAATGTTTTTGGGGATAATATCTCCATCCTTCCAACCATAATTATCAAGCATATATTGCTTGGCGGCAGTGACCTCAAGGTTCCATTTCTGTTTGCCCCATGTAGTAAGTTGACTTTCCAGCCTGCCTTTTAGTGCATTGCCTCTAACTTGTAATAAGACCCTGTCTTCTGGAGCAAGGTTTGGATCAGCAAGCCGTTCGGCAACCTCTTCATATGCTGTCCAATCTTTCTGAAAACCAGTCTTGCCATATAGAGCAACATACTCTTCCATTCCAGGAGCAACGATAGCCCCTTTATTTGGGTCTCTTGGGTCTGTCCAGACATAACCTGGGGGAAGCCCCCTAGTCCAATTTGGATCTTCAAACATCATCTCTATCGCTTTATCTGGATCTAGTTGCGCCTTCAACAACTCATTGCCAGTAAGTCCTCCATGCTTGAGGTAATTATTGTAAATTTCATGCCGCCTAATATCTGACTCATCCTGAAGCCTGTCTGCCTCACGCCCTATTTCTTCTACCTCTCTCTTCCGTTTGGCACCAGGACGGTTCCATTCATCCTGCTCTCTCAACAATTTATCTAGCTGAAATTGCGCTTTTGTTATTGCGTCTGGGTCTTCAAGGGCATATGCCCTATCGAGGTCGGCTTGGGCCCTCTTTATCGATGGCCAAAGTCCGCTATCTCCGGCTCCGGCCGGAGGTTCAATAGGAGGAGTGGTTGTCTGATTCAGTACTCTATCCTTAATTATTTGTTCCCACCGTTTCCGCTTCCTAGAAGCTCTATCAAGCTCCTCTTTCTCCCTATCAAGCTCCTCTTTCTTCATGCCGAACTCAACCTGCCTCCTCCTAGAAGCTCTATCAAGCTCCTCTCTCTTCCGTTTGGCACTAGGACGGTTCCATTCATCCTGCTCTTTCAACAATTTATCTAGCTGAAATTGCGCTTTTGTTATTGTGTCTGGGTCTTCAGTGGCATATGCCCTATCGAGTTCGGTATTAGCCCTCTTTATCGATGGCCCAAGTCCGCTATCTCCGGCTCCGGCCGGAGGTTCAATAGGAGGAGTGGCTATCCGATTCAGTACTCTATCCTCCATCATTTTTTCCAACCGTTTCTGCTTCTTCAGTGCTATATCAAACTCCTTTTTCTTCATCCCGAAAGCTTCCGTCTGCTGGCCAAACTGCGCCCCCTTTATCCCAGCGTCCATAACACCATGGTATGGGTTCAACCTTGGGTCTCCAGGGTTAAGCGAGAATGCCTTCCGGTTCTGTAGCATCTGCATGCCCATACCAGCCATACCCGGACCCATTGCTGCGCCACCAAAGAGAGGACTCTTAACTGCGGGTTGTGGTGATGGTGTGCCACCGAGCGATCCAAACTGTGGCCCAGGAAGACTGTTAGCTGCCTCTCCCAGACTTGGTAGTCCAGATAACCTGTTTGCAGTGATGCTTCCAGGAGGCTGTCCACCACCGAGACCTTGAAGCATTGGAATTAACCCTGATAATTTCTGAGCAAAAGTCATTATTTCATTCCTCCAAGTGCGCCAAGTCCTGCAAGCCCTGCAGACACTGGGTTAGTTAACTTCAGCATACTGGCAAGTCCTGCCCCTCCTAATGCGCCTCCCATTGCGCCACTGAAGCCTCCACCATTTGACCCGTAGATAGGTTGCTGGCCTGATCTAGTACCGCCGAGTTGACCAACATTGCCAAGCACAGTTGCTGCATAATTCTGCAGTTGCTGGTCAGGCCTATTCTGGTAGAAATTATACCTATTCATAGAATCTTGCAGTTGACGTTGACCTTGTTGCTCGACCTGTCCGCCGACACCTAATAATTGACCAATGTCCTGATAGTCCATCTGAGCAAGCGTTGGAGCCATTGCTGTACCCTGCATCATATTCCTGCGCTCATTAGCGAAAGCATTCTGACCGAGGTTTGCGCCTTGCATGCCGAGACCCATTGAGCCCATGTAGCCTTGCTGCTCAAGACCAGTGCCTTGTAATGCATTAGCTATGTCACGGTTATACCCTTGTGTGAGTTGTCCTGCTCCTTGCAATCCGAGACCTTGGCCGGAGCGTAGATTCTGCATCTGTTGCTGGGCTGCATTCAGACCAAGACCTTGACCAGACCTGAGTCCCTGCGTAAGCTGTCCTGCTCCTTGGAGACCTCTGCCCTGAGATGTATCATAAGCACCTTGTATTTGTCCTGCTGCTTGCTGTTGGAGCCCTCTTTCTCGTCCGTAGTTACTGCCGTAAAGTCCTGTTGCCAGGTCAGCCATTCCAGTTCCTAGCGATGAAGCATGTGCCTCACTGCCTGTCCTACCTCCACCTCCGAAAGCGGCATTGATGCCAGACTGTACACCTCGGGATGCCTTTTCATATTCAGCGTCTAGGTATGGGTTTGAGCCCAACATACCACCGCTTGCTGCGTTACCGAGATATCCCTGTGCTGGAGTAGCATTTGGATTGGCATTCATCTGACCCTGTAAGTAATTAGCAGATGGATCATATCCGCTCATTGCCCGCTGACCTTGTAGGAAACCTTTCGTAGGGTCTTGAGTAGCTGTACGCATTGACCCTTGTAGGAAATTCTGCGATGGGTCTTGTGACCCGTATGCCTGGTCGATAGCACCTTGACCTGGGACATATCCTGCCTGCCCCATCATAGACCTTCCTGCTGCCATGCCTGGTTGGTTGTAGAGATAATTACCACCGATAGTACCTTGTGCCTGCTGTTGAGCAGCATCTTGCAAAGGAGACCCCTGCAATGCCCTGCCCTGCATCATATTTAAACCTAATTCGGTCTGACCAGAGAAGGGAGTGTAGGTTGCGTTGGGATAGTAGCTAGGACCACCAGACTGAAATAAGTCCTGAGCCCCTTGGTATGCATCCTTCAGATAGGGTTGCGTTGGACCCCAAGGTTCACTTGTCGATGTGGTATTTTGAGTACCAACTTGCTTGGGTGCGCTTGAGCCTTTGCCCATTAGCCTGCTCCTCTTAACTTTGAGGTTCCCAATTGCTTTACCATGGTAACATATTGTTTCTTATATCCCATAGGTGGACCTATCTTTTCCCACCCAGGTCTACCGACTTCCTCAAACACTTCTGCTCCTTGAAGAATAGCGTAATTCTCAATTACTTCCATCATCGGCTGAAACCATGACTTCCGGAGAGCGTCATCACCGGACATCAGTACCATTCTCATTGCTGGATATCGTGGATAATATACCATTTGGGTCACTCCTGCCCCGATATGCTTACCATTATGCTCGATAACCCATAAGGTCATTTGGTCTGCGAGTATCAATTGAAGGATATCCAGAAGGTCAAATTCACCCATTGAAGCGTCTAATGCTCTCTGGACATACTTCTCTATATCACGCCAAACTACCATGACATTTGGTCTTTCAATTCTGTTTACTTTCATGCGAATTTCCCGCCTCCAGATTGCAGCCGTGGCTGCATATACTGACCCTTTCCTCCACCGAATTGCGGTTGTATCTTTCCTCCGCCAAACTGTGGCCTGGGTTGAGGCTGTCCTTTCCCGCCTCCAGCCCATTGGTTATATCTCGGATTCATAGGAGGCCTGAAAGGACTTTGTCCTATATTGTTAGCCAGCATTCCAGCTTGCTCATTGAATGACCAAGGCATAGGTTGAGCATTATATGGGTTTCTCATTGCAGGTGCAGACCTGTTTATTTCAACCGGCGCATTGCTGCTGCTTCCACCACTATATCCATAGCCATAAGTCCCTCCACCATTAGGGTTATTATAGGGGGTGGCAGTCTGGTTTTGAGGAAGGTATTGTCTCCAGTCCTCCATGCTTCCCCCTACGTCATAGTCTGTGTATGGCATTATCTTGCCCTCTGTGTTGTACCGTAAATTGAAAATGTTACCGCTGCTGTTTTGTCAGCCTCGACACCTACACTGCCGCCCTTAGCAACAGTCAAACCAGTGCCTGGGTCATCAGCAGAAATAAGTACACTTGACAGTCCGTTTATCTGCTCCTTGAAAAACAATGCTGTGCCTGCAGAAAACCTGTTTCCGCCATCATCGTGAAAAATACTAAACCTTGCCGCAGCCGTCTTGGTATTACAGACACAGATATGCTGTATCTCAGTCTGCAATGTAGCTGAATACGCCAGTTGTGCAGACGCTGACAAGTCCTGCAGTTGGCCAATTAATGATCCGGGTGCGTAGTTTTCGTTCATTAGTTATCCACCAAATATAAGTCAAACCCAGCAGAGACATCTGCCGCCTTGCCTGTTGGGGTGGAAGTTATAAATATATCTGTCTTCTGGGTAAACTTTTGATATGGACAAAAGTTTTTTTCGTATGTCCCGGTGATAAAGCCGACAGTATGTTTTATCTGTGCTGCGCAACTATTGTCCCTGTCACTTGCCCATAACTCGAACTGCATCTTCGTTGGGTCTTTATTTGTCTCAGGACTAATCGAGCCATACAGGTTGCACATATATGCTGTCTTGCCATTCGGTACAGTGTAAATAGCCATTAAGGCCTGGTTATTCCCTGCTGTGATAATAGCGTAGTCCTGAGTCTCTCCTGCATTGTGGACACGGATATCCTGGTCTGTTACCACATCGGCCAATACCTTCATCCGAAACACCCGAATAAGTGCAGTGCCTAATGTAACTACAGTTGTAGTGTCGGATGCATCTAAGGTTGCCTCCTGTACTTTTAAGTCCCAGTTAGCATCTAGGCCCTGTATCTCAACTACCTGGCCTCTCATTGCTGCCTGGTCAGTTGTCTGACTGATGCTTGTCATTAATGCAGTTGCCGGGAAAACATAAGCAGCAGACCCATCCCATATTTCTTCCTTCGTATTAGAGTCAACATTAGAATTACGACCAAACTTATTAACGCCGGTAACGCCGGGAACAAGACCGGCAGAGACAGCTAATTCAAATATTATTGCGACTGCTTTAAAGAGGGCAGTTATCTTCATCGAATGCCTCTCTCAGAGATATACATATCTACACCTTGGATGTGTTTCCATGTGCCGGTCGCTTTAAGTCTTACTCTAGCAAAGCGAGAATGGATCCTAACATTGACTTCACCACTCGCATTTGCAGTAGCTGTCGTTGTCCATGTCGGAGATGCATCCTGTGACATACGGTGACCAACTTGAGCAATTGATGTAGTCCCAGCACCTTCGATTAAAGGACGTAAATTAGTCACCTCAATGAGTCTTCCAGGACCAGCCCGCACCTCTGTCATATCGATAGTTGCATCAAGCGGTATACCAGAGAAAGTGTAAAGCCTATGGTTACGGTCAAACGCTGCCATGTCCATTGACCCACCTTTCCAGAGTTTCGAGTCTAGTGAATAAGGGAGAGCATCCAAGTCAGTTGATATAGAGTCTAACTCATCCAGTGTCTTACCGGGAGTAAGGTATGTGAATAGCGACTCGGCCTGTACTTCAGCTTCCGTCCAGCGACCAGTTATCCAATGGAAAATAATGAGTTTATCCGGATGTGCTTCTTCAGTAGATGACTTTGATGGGTATGACCAAATAATGATCTTCCTGGCTGCATCCACTGTTGCTGTAATTCTTTCAATGAAGTTAGTATCGAGGGTATTATAGAAGTGCCTGACAACCTTCTCTGCACCGAGAGACCTTGACTGACCACCTTCAAATACATAGAAGTCATCCTCGCCAATGTAGTATATCTGGTGAGCGTAGCGGATAATGGAATTTGGTATGCGAGTGCCTCGTCTGGTATCAACCTGGTCGAAACGAAAGATTAGAGGAGGGCCAACATAAGTCATCAATGTAATAGCCCGCTCTTGAAAGATGACACCTATCTCACCTTGACCGAAGGACTGTGCAACAATACCTGTGATATACCCACCCTCAAACAACTCTTGTGAGTCACTCTGCGTCCTGACTGAAGCAGTCCAGTCATTAGCATTATTGAATGCTGACCATCTGACAGTCCTTGGTTTTGCAGTGCTATTTTCATGTATATTAGCGAATGCTACGAAGTCACGGATGGTGGCCACATACCTTGCTCTTGGAGGAGACCCTGCCATAATGCCGAAAGTAGAGCCACTGAGGTCTAATTGCTGTGGAGTGTTATTGAAATTGGTTGCTATTAAGGTATCGCCCCATTCCGCAAACCTCCATAATTCTGGAGTAGCTGTGCCAGAGTATGCCCCGGCAGAGACAGAGACAATGTCCCATCCCGTTGCTGATATCTCATACAAGTCTTTAGCATCACCACAAAAAGTCCTGACAGTATCAGCATTATCCCTGACCGATATTGCCCCACGGATATAGTCATCATTTGATGTGCCGGTCGCTACAGAAAAAGTAACAGATGCAGATAATGGACGATAAGCGTTAGCAGCAGGTATACAGTTTTTAGCTGTAATAGCACCGGGGTTATTCAGTGGAGGTTGGTCAGGCATCCACTCCGCTACATTAACTTGCGTCCATTTAGGCATTAATAATGCACCTCACTCCTGCCTCTGGATGTTTGGTTTTCGGCCCGCTCAGTTATCCGCAATTCTTCCTCATCAATTATCTCAGTGAAGGTTGCTGCTAACTCAAGGTCATGCAATGTCCGAAGTGCTACCGTCTTGGCAGCCTTAGCCCGAATAAGGTCAGGTGCTTCAACAGTCCAGACATTGGATGCAGAGGCTGTCAGGTCGCCAGGAAGGGCTTTAACGTAGTAATAACGTACAAGATAATTACCATTAGGTTGGTACGCTATCCACATATTCCTGTCCCTTAAGACGTAATCTTGTGGATAACCAGTAACATTTTGACCCTCAAGCATGCGCTTGATATAGGGGAATGTCCTCTCGTTTACTTCTTGCCAGTTATCACCCGGCCATCGAGCTTCGACATAGTCCATCTTGCGAAAGTCAGACGCAAGGGCATAGACTGAAGTTGCTGAAGTTGTTGTGAAGGTAGCACTACCCTCATTAAACCAATACCTTTTCCGGTCGTAATGCCGAATAGCCATAGCCAATGCTGCAGAGCATTGGGCTGTCAGGTCGGTGCGGTTTATGTCATCAGCTACTTCATTTACTAGCTGGGAGAAATTGGCCACGTTTATTCCTCTTTCTTACTCGAGGTTCCGCTTTCTTTTCTGGAGGTTTCTCCTCCACCCGAGGCGTTACTTCGGGGGCCATATTCCTACGTCTGCCGTTAATTTGTGGCATGAATAGTCCTAGCATACATCTCCCGCCACTCTTCAGCAAATTCACAGTCTTTATATTCATCAAAGTATGGCCCGCCAAGGGTATAATGTACAAGCTTTACCCCAGGATAGTCCTTCCTTTTGTACTCTCCTTCGAGGAAATTCCACTCCACTGGTAGTTCACCTACATCCTCATTCTCGCACCATTTGAATTGGTGGAGTTCCATACCTGTATATCCATCCACCTTATCAGGTGTCAGGTTACGGCATGCCATATGGTTGCCATTAAACAACATCACAGAAGACCAGTTTTTCCGGGCATATTGTGACTGTTTTTGGTTAAGGAATTTAGTTTCTGTACATGGGGTATAGTCATGCTTAACCACCTGTACAGCTTTAGTGAATTGTCGATGGTCGTATAATTCCACGATATCACCCAGGACAAGCATGTCGCAGTCCATAAAGATGCTCCAGTCTCTGCCACCAAGGTGTGGGGTTAGAAACCGGGACATGGAAAACTCAGTTGACTGAGCAGGGTGTCGCTCTTTGTTGTATATCAACTGTAAGTTTTGCAGGTTAATAGGAGTAATGGACACAGGCTCAGATGCATGATGCATAATTGAATGCGCCAGTACATGATAGGCTATTGCCTCGTTTGGATCAAAACCGATGAAAATATTAATTGTCATATGCACTCCATGTAGACTTCTTTATTGCCTACCGGGTTCTCGTAATGAATGATGTGAAAATAAACGTCTAGCATCTTTAACCAGTAGGGACCATCAGCTACATTTAGATGGGCGTTTCTCCCGTCCGGCAAAATTTTCTTGGAAGGTCTAGTTGCTATATCCAGAAACAGACACTTCTTTGTTAATGCACGGAGGTCTGCCAAAACCTCATGCAAGCAGTCCAACTCAACGTGTTCCAATACATCAATGCAGACAACAATGTCTGCTGGATTTCTTTCGCTGAAAGCATCGAGAGCAGGGTCGTAGTCACATATTTGTGTACCATTAAGCCGATCCCTTCTACTTAACTCCTTATGTAATGATGCCTTCCCGCACCCGTAGTCAAGGATAGACTTAGCCCCATATTTGCGGGCTAGTTTCTCAACCATGGGAGCATTCTTCCAGGCGTTATTACCAAACACCTCTGACTCGTGATGCAATTCACTGTTTAGTTGACGATATGGCTCTGTTATCAACATCTCAATACTGCCATCTGGACAAGACCTCCACCTGGGACTGGGTCTGCCACGGGTAGAATTGCAAACTCTTCATCCTTTAGCACTGCCTGCGCTCCATATTTCTCTAACTCTTCGTCAGGCATGTCGGTGTAATAGTCATCCATAATGATGACACCACCTTTCTTGACTATCTGTTTGGCGTATTTCAAGTCAGACTCGATAGTCTCTATAGAGTGTCCACCGTCAACAAAGACGATATCGGCATCCTGACTTCCACTAGCATACTTTGGTAGGGTTTCCTTAGTATCTCCTTTGTACAGGGTTGCATGCATCCCGACATCTTTGAGTTTCTTCTCAACCTCATTTACCTCATAGTGCGCCTTCACATTCTTTTCAATCTCATCTGTCTCATCGGTCGCACCTTCAAAGAGATCGAAACCAACATACTTCGTATCAGGACTAACGGCATGTATCTCTAATGCTCTGTCACCATTCCATGTGCCTATCTCGACAAAGCGACTGGGTTGTGTTTCTTTCACTATTTCAAGCAATTGATAATATCGGTTTTTGTTATGCTCTTCTTTTAGCCTGCCTTTCATATGGTGAGCATAACCCTGGAAGACATCATCGAAGACGTTATACGGACCTTCACCGTCAATACCTTTGGCTATATCATTCACTCCTTCCATGTTGTAAATGCATGTCTGTAGGACATAAGTGTCCTGCCACTCAGGTAAGGTTAAGACATTGCCAGTCATGTAGGTATGGTAGTAATGGTTAAACCAGTCGTTGGAGAATGCATGAGCGCAGTCCCATCCTACAAAGGAAGAGCATAGCGTTCCCCAAGAGGGTCTCATCATCACAGAGATGAAATGACCCAGCATCATGTTTTCCAGTAATGAGCCCGGGATATGTTTACCAGTGATAATATCGGCATCCAACCAGAAGAGATAACCCTTATGGTCACAGGCTGCATCGCACTGTGCTAATGCCTTTTTAGCAAATGTAGCAATGTTACGGCGATAGTCCTTGTGTGCGCTCTGGACTGTTATTACTTCGCCACGCAAGATAGGTAATGCTGATAAGGTATCAAGGTACTTCTTTGCTCCTTCTACCTTGTAGAGGTCACATACGACCACCCGTTTAGGCAAGTCGGTCATCTCTTTGAAGGTATCAAAGTCCTCTGTGTATAACCAGATATCACCTTCCGGCCAGTATTTATCAAAGGTCTCCAGCATCTCCTGACCGTAGTCATTGAAGATATCAAGAGACATGGCTGTTACATATTTAAACAACATAGGTTCCCCTCCTCATTTTCAACCTGGTAACCAAAGTCTTCAGCAACGTCACTGAGCATCCTATTCTCTGCTTCCCAGTTATGGTCAGGGTACTTACTCCATGATGGTCCCCGTGTAATGCTCCAGTCAAATTCACCTGAAGCGATATTGTCGAAACCAAGCAAGTCTAGTTTGTCAGGTTTCAGGTAATGCAAGGCGTATATAATTGCAAACATTCCAGCAGAGCAATGCAGGTGTCCATGCTTGTCACTTAAGACCACTCCTTCTCCAGATACCTTGGCCTCCTGCCTTGGATCCATTCCTGCGCCATTGCGAAGACCTCTATAGTGGTTGACCCACCTTTCACAGAGACCTTTGTCAATGACACACAATTTTGGATAGTATGCTCCTTGTATGCATTTGATCTCATAGTCTGTCACTTCCATTGTGCGGGTGTCAACAAACAGCCAATAGCGGCCTGGTATCTCATCCCATTCCATGAGCATATCTTGCCAGAGGACAAGTGAGCCCATTACGATATCTGTCTTTGTCCCGAAGATGTGTGGTCTGCTTAGAAGACTCTTTGTCCGTTTAAGTCTGATAACGACATCGTATTCATCTATCTCCTTGCCTCGCCCTTCATTTAGGATCGAGGGGCCATGCCCTACGATAACGACATTCATTTCACTTCCTTTAGTGCTGGTCTGATGGCTGATGGTAAAAACGTGATGTCCTTGTAATACATGTATAGATAAGCCTGAAAGTCCACTATTACCTGTTGAATTACTGTATCCCAGTCATTATCTGTTGACTGGTGGAATTGTTTCATATGGTCTCCATACCAAGGAAAAGTGGGGCCGGAGGGGTAACGCCACGCCCGCCGGGTGGGAACCATAACCCAACAAGGTAACCCTGCGGCCCCACAGGTGTGTATGACCGTATTGCACCCTGATATAGTCAGGTCAGCGGCGGCGAGTGCTGCTAACGTATGGTCATATTCTGTTTCCTGGGCAGCATCCAAATGATGCAAAGGTAGTCCAGTGTCCTCTCTGAAACGCTCTACCTTATCTTTTGCCCAAGGGTGATATTGCATTGAAAACCAAGTGCCGTCTTGGCCAATTAACTCTTTAAACCAATTCAGTTTCAATGTCCGATATTTGGTATTGGTCTTCGGTGCGCCTCCTGCCCATGACAGGCAGACATACGGACCCGGACCTTTTGCTTCCATTTCAGCCCGGTACTTCTTGACTAATTCTGGATCTGGTTTGATATACGGTGTCCTGTCAAACTCTCCATCTTTCCAATAAAGTGCAGCCAGAGACATGACAGCTATCTTGTAGTCAATTTTGAAGTCTTCTGGCCATGTGACCTTCTCCTTCTTTGCGGTCGGGAAGATATGCTCTATCCATGGGAAAGACCGTCTGTACATGGCTTCAAGCCTCGGATGGCATTCAAGTACAACATTAACTCCATCGAGACCTTCAAGTCTTCTAAGCATATTGGCTGCAAGTAGTCTGTCTCCCAGTCCTTGCTCATCCCATAGTGCAACTGTACCTTTAGACTTTCCATCCCACCAGGGTGGGTCTGGGTCGAATACCCGGTACTTCCGCTCGTTACAGAAGAAGCCGGAGTCGTATAATTCAAAACCATGCTCCCAGTCTTGTTTCTCTAAGCATAATAGTCCTCCATTCCACTTCGGTTTAGGGTGGGCTGGATCCATCATGATAGCTTTGTCAGCCCACTGCATCCCCTCTTCAGGGTTATTCTCGTTAATAAAGCATGCAGCCATATTGTTGTAGGTCTCTGCTTTCTCCTCGCCCATCATGGACTTCATGAAACAGTCCTTAGCCTGCTCCAGCATATGCATTGTGCGATAACATACGCCAAGGTTAGACCAGAGGTTAGGATGTGCTGGCCAATAGGATAGAGAGCGTTTGAAGAATTGCAGGGCTACGCCTGGCTGGGATATCTGAAGATAAGCAGTGCCTATCTGAAAGAGTATTTCGGGGTCTTCCGGGGCTTCATTTAAGACATTAATGTAGCCATCAATACACTCCATGATAGCTTGGACATCTTGCTTTTCTTCAAAGTTAAGCTGAATTTCCTTCAGCCTGTCAACGATATTTGTGACTAATTCCATAGCGGCTCCTCTTTAATTAAAAGGCATACCAGCAGCGTTAATGCCGGTATGCCTCGGGTTAAGGTCAAATAACCAAGTTACCCACCACGCTTATGCTTCAGGTATTCAACAATAACAACAACATCACAAGATGCCGTGCCTGTGCCCACATTTGATGTGAATGACAGAAACATATTTGCCGAAGCAGTGATACGTTTACCAAAGTCTTTACCGATGTTAGAAACAACATTAGTGCCGACAGTGGACGATTGAATAAACTGGAAAACACCAGCGGAAGGGATGGTTAGACCACCAATTGTTGCGAAGACAGATACATGCTCTCCACCAGTACCATAACCATCGTTGGACATGTACATATTCACGCCAACCACTTCTGCGCCAGCAGGAAGTGCGGTCAAAGCAACAGTTTGTGAGCCAGAAGCAGTACCAGCAATACCAAACTTACATATCTGGGCGTTTAACCCAGCATGAATGGCAGGCGCAGGACCGGAGGTCATCGCATCAGCAGTTAGATGTGTCATATGATTCTCCTCTTATCGTTGCGCAGCGGCTGTTGCGGCTACCGAATGCGCCGTTGAAACGGCTATAGTCGCAAAGTCTCTACTGTTGTAAATGGACTTCTTCAGTCCGGCAATACAGCCACTCGATACACCGAGTTGGTTGCCGTAATCAAAAAGTTCTTCTGTCCAGGACATTCGGTTTTTACTGTACCCTCTACCAAAAGCCAAACAAGCTGTCTGGGCTCCGCAGAATATCGCACGGTTACCGGTGTTTGCACCAGTACCTGTGGTTATCAACGGAAGACGGAAGGTCTCATGCAAAATAGTGCCGTTATAGACACCTAAAGCACCCGAGAAAATTGGGTTCTTATTTACATCGCCTCCACCGGCCAACACCTGTTTCTGAATGTCTTGCCACTCGGCAGTAGCTGTTGACCGTCTAAGGTCAAAGTGCTGCTCAGGTGAGAGAAACATTACAAATTGATGTTTACCAGGTTCTTGCTGGTTGTTTAAGGGACGAATTACTGGGGTTAATGTTCGTGCTGCAAGCACTGCTTCATCAATTAATGACAGCGTAAACGTCTGTGACGCATTGGCTGACAGGTTAGATTCTGCGGTTGCGACTCCAGCCATAATTCTATGGGCTGAGTCAGGGCTTGTAGCTGCCTGGTTACCGGTAAAGCGTGTGTCAGACTGAGCGGCATTGCCAGATATCTGGTTAAAAAACCAAGTATCAAAGCGGTCTGCCCACCAGTCTTGTAGACCCATGCGGGCCTCTTCACGGACGGAGAACGGTACACGTTGTTCAGACATCTTACCGCCAGAACGCACAGCGTGGCGCAATTGGTCGATGTTGATATTGTCTGTGTGTGTTACCAAAGCTTCCTCATTGCCTTCCAGAGTATTATCACCCTGTTGGCCAGCACCAGTTAATTGCATGCGGAGGATACTTCTAATACGATCACCTTCATTCTTACTCAAGTCATCTTTAATCTGACAAAGAGAGTTAGAATCAGTACCACAAAAACGACCAGTAAAAGCCATTTTAAGGGCTTCATGCATGGTCTTTCTTGACCAGAGTTTGACAGCTTCAGCATCGTTTACACCATATTCGGTGTTTGCCATGCGATAACTCCTAACGGCTTATGCCGTATTTAATAAATGGACAAGTTTTTAGCTGTACGTTGCTAACGAGGTGAGTTTGACGTTCTCCAACGACCGTGAGTTTGACGCTCTCCAGCGTAATTTTACGCCTTCCGGCGAAGCTTTAAGTCTTCCGACTTAAAAAAAGGGAGGACAGGGGGTATCCTCCCTAAAGCACATATAAAGAAAACAACTTTCAATTAACACTATAGACGAATGAAGTCATGTGTCAATGTCTTTTAGGCACGACCTCATCATCCCAGTGTTTATCAAATTCAGCATCTGACATCTTCTCAATAGCTTTTAATGCCGAAGACTCCTCTGCTGCTCCACCGGTAAGGGACTGTGCAGCCTGTGCGCCAGCGGCAAGTCTTTCGACTTTCTGGTCTGATGTCTCTCCGGATGCAGCTTCGCCTGGTTTATATCCCCAGGAAGTGACCAGGTTGGATACCATCTGTCCAGGGTTGACCCCTTGCTGTAAGGCTGACAGACCCAATTGGAAGCACTCATTCTGAAAGGCTTGCTCATGTTGCTCTTTCGGGTAACCAAGGGCGGCATACTCTTTCATACGATGCTCTTTGGCAAACTCCATCTTATTGATATAGTCAGGGTCTGTTTCACGATGCTGATCGACTTGTGTGCCAATGGCGGCTGAGATACGGACATATTCGTCCTGCTGCTCCTTTTGCTCAGTAGCACTATCAAGACGTTGAGTTATCTCTTCCTGCCGCTCCTTGAGGTATTCTGCCGGGTTTGCTTCATATTGTTGGGTGGCCTGCACTTCTGCCGCATGTTTACTCTGCTCTTCTTCGGCTTGCTTGTCTTTTCTGTATGCATCGAGTGGACCTTTTAATTCATTGAAGTTGGCTGTCATTTCCTGGAGTTGTGTCTCCATGGACTGACGTTTCCCACGCTCCTCCTTCATGGCGATCTTCATATTCTCGTACTTGCTCTGCTCTGTTTCAGGCGGGGTTTCAGCTTCTGCAGCTATATCGACCGCAGGCTTATCCCCATCCTCTTCTACTGGAGTTTCAGGAAGATCGGGTGGGTTTTCTGCACTGACAGGCGGTGGCGCATCGTCAGCAAAAGGTTCTGACAAAGGGTCTGGGTTATTCATTGGTTCCTCCGGTTTTGTTTAGTGGCGTTTATCTAGGTTTTGAGGAAGAGACTCAGTTTTAGCATGTTTACCTTTCGGTTCATTCTTGGACTGCGTTTCTCCATCGGACTTTCTATTCCCGCCTTGTGGGGCGTTTTCTGTGGATTGCTTTACGTTTTTACCATCAGCCATCTTTGTTACCTCCGGCTTTGTGTTTAGCAGCTTCAGACTGCAGTTTAGCCACTTCTAAGTCAGTGACATTCTCGTGGACAGTGACCTGGGCTTTCATGCCCATTTCCTGTTGTTTTAACTCTAATTCGATTGCTTTAAGGCGCAACTCTTCCTGTTTGATAGCAGCATCTAACTGCATTTCCTGTATCTGGATAGCATGCTTTTGCTCTTCTGCCATGGCAACTCGCTCTTGTTTCTGTGCGTCTGCCTGCATCTTCATCTCATCCTGCTTGGCTTTCAATTCAGCCTGCTTCATCTGCGACTGTATTTTCATCTGCTCAAGCTGGACTTTTGGATCAGGAGCCTCTTCTTTCGGTGCAAGTGCCTGCTTCCACTTCTCAATGAGAGTATTCGGGAAAGGCATGTATTCAACGATGTCAGGCGGGATAGGTACATTGGCCTGTGCCAGTGTCGGGGCAAGTTGCATCATTATTCTAAGCACTTCCTGCCTCTGGTTTGGACTATTGGATACTTCATCGACAATAACGTCATAAGTGATAGTGTCATCGATAATAAGGGGCTGTTGTCTCTGTTGGCCGTCATCACCGGTTATCCGAATAAGTCTTCCGTCCGAGATAAACTTCTTCATCATGTCGAAAATGATGGGACCACGCTCCCTTGTGTGTCTGTGTTTAGCAGAGAATAGTGGCGCAAGGATAGTCAGACCTGCCTCTTTGCGGGACTCTTCCAGGACTCCAGGCTGGTTTCTGTCAGCCATTCCTATCATCTCTGGATTCATGCCGGATGTGTTTGGTACAGCATCGATGGCATAGTTCATCAGCCTATCGAGACCTGTTGGGAATACACCGGCATCTCTTTCTTGAATACCTGCCATGCCGCCACGGTTAAGTTTTATCATAGCGTCTGGTTTATTCCAATCTTCCTCTGCCTGCCTTGGGTCAGCCAAAGCAGTAGTCTCGACAAATGCCCCACCCTTTCTGTTTGAAGCAAGGATATACATGATGTCTGAGAAGAATTTATTGGAGAATTTCTGCGGGTCTTTGACTGCCCTGCCTATGCCGTACCATTGTTTCTTGTTTCTATCCCTCTTGGCGCACATTGCACGAAGCGTAAAGCCTTTATTGGAAGGTGCTTCGTTTTCCTGAATAACCTGATCACCTGTCACATAAGTGTCATAATAATGACGCTCTGTACCTGGGACATACTTGATACCCATTTGGTCAAAACCGTCTTTAAGCTTACCGAATTTAGCAGCGGAAAGGGTCACCAGTTGTCCTGATTGTGGGTCAGATACTCTGTATACCTTCTTATCGAGATACCACTGACAACGTAATATCAGATATGCTTCAGGTTCCGGATAACCAACTCCGCTCTGGTCATTCTCATATTTCCATGCATTGGTTGCATTATGGGGCTCAACTCGATGCTCATCTTCATTAGACCAGTCAGGCGTGACATCCTTAATTCTTGGCCATCTCTTCTCAGCATCTCTCCTTTCATAGCGTTTGGCATGGATAACATAGGTAGCATCGCCAAGATTGCGCTTCCTGGCATTAACATCCCAATACATCTCCATTGGATCTATTCGCTCTGCAGTTATCAATTGACCTTCCGGGTCAATCTTGTAGTCCATCCTGGACTCAGTCCAACCCATACCACAAGTTATCATGTCATCAAAGGCATCTAACTCTTCGTCATTGGCACAGCATAGGTCATCTGCCCATCGGACAGCTTCATTCAAAAGGCTTGCCTGGGCGAGGTCATCATTGCCCCGGGGAAGGAAACGCATCTCCTTTTTGTTATTGGCGGCATAACCAATAATCGAGTCGAAGTATGGACCTACCCGATTCATTACAATCGGAATACGCCTCTTCTCATTCAACTCAGCAATTTCTGTCTCCGTCCACTGGTTACCAGCACGGAGGTCAAACATCTCCTTGGCCTCATCACGCCACTTTTTACTATCGTCTCTACATCCCTGATACCAACTCTGTATGGTTTGTCCGTCAATTTTGTTCTCTTCTTGTGCCATTATGTTACTCCACTATCTTAATCAGGTCTTCGTCAAAGATGACAACATTACGTTTAGTTGCATCCTCTATCTTAGACATATCCACTTTATCTAAAAATGGAATAGCTTCCTTACGGTTATCGTAACGCAACATCGCCTCTGGATTAGGATAGCCCTGCTTGTATGCTGCGGCTATAGCCTCCGGGTCTGTTTCCGTCACGATATTAATCCTCTTCCCTTTGTAGATGACGTTGTTACCAGGCTTCCTGCTCCCGCTATCAAGGAATTTATTTCCTGGGATCCCTTTGCTATTTAAGTACTTGGAAATAGCTTCTCCCTTTGGGATTAAGTCATCGCCTAATTCCATGCCCATGCCACCTTCATCGTAGACTTTGCCCAACAACTGCTGTAATTCGCTCCCGGTGTAGTCTTCCAGGTCTGGCGTAAGACCGCTGATCTCCAGAAACTCCTCCATATAATCCCTATCTTCTTTGGGTATTTTGTCGAGGATGTTTTTTTGTTTATCCAAATATTCATCAAGGTCGAGAAGGTCTCCCTTCTCTACATCCAATTCAACATTGTAGGTTCTGCCCCTCCCCTCCATTCCTAACCTTGATTTGTTTGCATTAAACCAGTCTATCGTTTCCTTATTTCTAGTGAGGCCTGCAATCGAATCATCATTTCCTTTGACTCCTGCGTGGATAGCATCGAAATCCAACCCCCCAGGGATATCCGAAGAAAATGGATTATCTCTTTTGCCGTCTATTGTCAGGAAAGTTCTCTCTAACCTTTCCTGATAGCCTCCCGCAATATTTTCGTTTTCAGCAAAATAATGGCCATACCCTCTGGCCTGCGCCCCTTCTCCAGTACCGATAAACTCATCTTTGAATTTCTTTATATCTGGAACGCCTGAACCGTGAAAACCTTTTACCATTGCTCCTAGTCCTAGCAGAGGCTCCAGCCCTAACTTGCCACCCTTGAGGATTGTTCCTGGTCCTGGAGTGTCAAGGGATGCCATCAGAAAATCTGTATATCCTTGTTTCTGACCTCTAGCCAGTTTGTCGGCATAGCTTGCTACTCCCCCTCCAATGATGTTTCCGAGGAAATTATCCTTTATCGATTGTGCGGCGTTGTAGAGTAATTCATGTTTAATCGGCGTAGCTTCACCTGATGAACGAGAAGGCATGTTTTCCAGCATCTCTTCCATCGTTCCCGGGAGTTGGGGAAATGTCGGGTCGGCCGCATTCTGAGCAACGCTTACCCACCTTTCCGCATTACCCATCATCTCATTTTCTCCGAGAAGGGAATTAATATATTCAGGTAAGCCTTCCAAGGGGTTCATGCCGCCCACGCTTCTTTGTGTGAGGTTCCTCTTCTGCGTTTTTGGTATCTATCATGCTCCCTTCTACGCTCAGGCCCAGCGAATGTCAAGACAAAAGCATCAGCCATGTCAGGGGAAGCGACACCCCTTTCCAACATTTCTCTCTTCCCTTCAATCTGTATTTTACCACTTGATGTGTACTTGTAGGTGACACATGTTAACTCTGCAGCTAAGTCTTCATCCTTCAAGGAGGTGTCTCTTTCTTCCAGCCATTCTCTTGCTCTCCACCATAATTCTGCCCTGAGATTTGCGAATTGGCCTCGTCCTGAAGGGGCTTCACCAACATTGACAGCGATAACGGGCAGACCAAGCTCGAGTAGTCTATCAGCGACCCCTGCTCCAAGCCCGATTGCGTCAACTGAGATGACTGACGGTCGCATGTCATAATCTGTTTCCTCCCATTCATGCATTGTCCAACCAGCTACCTCCATGGTATCCCGTTGGGCAATAGTCTTTACTTCCATAATCTGGTTACCCCAGCGTTTCACAAGGGCAGTTTTACATTTACCATACCTGGCAACATCAAGTCCCCAGACAGGCATTTTATTCAATAAGGGCTTGACATCACGGATAGCAGCAGACTCTACTAAAGACAGTGGTATCACGCAGTCTTCATCAGCCAATGGAAACTCGCCCAAGACCCTTACCCTGTATACGTTTGAGTCTTCACCGTACTTGAGTTTCATGTCCTCAACATACTGTGAGTCAACCTGGGAAGACTCCAGACAAGATACCTTCCTGGTCCTCCAGCGATGCTTCATCCTGTGATGCGAGTCATAGAAATATCCGGATGTCCTTGTCGGGTTGGATGTCATGACAACCTTTGCCCCGCTTGTCGATAATGATCCTTCCGATACCTCAAATATCAAGTCATCCACACCACTGGACTCATCAATAATGAATAGCATATTCTTGGAGTGCAGTCCTTGTAATGCCTCGGGTTGCTCCTTCCTTGCAGTCTTAAAGGTGCAGAATGAGTCAGTCTTGGCTTTTCCATCCTTGAGTAGCAGCTTACCTTCCTTTAAGTCAAATTCCTTCTTAAAGGCATTGGGCATACGTCTTAGCCAGTAGGTCAATTCAGCTATGAGCGCATCTTCTAATTGGTGTGATGTCGGAGCGGTAACCCCTACCTTGGTCGGATAGCGGGTAGTCATAAACCAAAGTATTATCCATGACAGCCATGTGGTCTTTCCAACCCCATGGCCTGAGCGTATAGATATCCTGTCTTCAACGGCCAAAGCGACTAACTCCTCTTCCTGCCATTTCTCCAGACCATTTGGGCATTCCTTTGTTTTTTGGGGTCGGAGTATTTCCTTTACGAAGTCGGCAGGATGGTTAGCATAATGCTCGAGTCTCTCTTTAGGGCTCGTCATCGACACTACTCAATATCTGTACCAGTGACAATTCCTTGACGTTTATGTCTCCCTCGATGGCTCGTAGCTTCGGTTGGACAAACTCCAGTAGCTTCACCCAGATATCTGCTCTCATCTTGTCTGATATCTTGGCTGTATGCCCACATGTCTTGCAGGCATCTTCAGCAGAGACAAGTTTCAGTATCTCCTCGCCAGGGTCGAGTCCCGCTCTTTCACAGGCCTCAATGACTCTATTGAATGCTCTGCCGGATATTGGCTTGGAGTGAGCTAAGGGCGGGTCTTTTCCTTGTTTGGCGGCAGCAAGGATTCTTCTAGTCCCTTCTTGAAGGCTTAGGGGGTTATGTTCCATGTGAAACGACACGTTTTGTATCCATCGCGGGAGTATAGTGGAAAATGAGGCTGCTACCTATTATATTCTCCCCAAATAGTTCGCATAAATTAGTCATTTAAAAGGAATGCTCTCCCAATAGCATTAAATGCTGCACAGTCCTGATATCCTGCCCAGGACGATGGGTTAGTCGTTTCCTTTTTTTCGTTATATTCTCTATTCTCATACTCCAGTTCTCCCTTCCTGACCTTGTGACCTCCGCTGTTGGAGCATTTGCGACTGCAATATCTGCGCTGCTTGCCAGTTAGTTCTTTTCCACATAAACAGTTATTCATTATTTTTCTACCTCCAAGTCATAATAAACAAAACCGCATTTCTTACAGAATTGGTAATAACGCCCTTCGCCTGGTGGATAACCTGACCGCCGTATGTCATTGTCCAGCATTACGCCACAATTAAACTTCGCCCTCGGAATAGGAGTCGGGCATATTTTCGGGTGTGCTGATAGCGTTATTGGTATTGGTTTGTAGTTCCTGTCTTTCATTTTTTCTCTACCTCTATCAGGCTATTGCGCATTTACTACCAAGTTACACAAAAGGTTAATCCGGCAGCGAATAGCCAGTACAGACACATTCGCCAATTGCCCTGTACCAGATATGGGACAGAGGCGCAGACATCAAGCACTATCAATACTGTCGGGAATACTTTTTCCATTAATTATCTTGCACCTCAATTACCCAGCGTTTACGAACGCAGGATTGTAAAATAACACTCTCTCCACCTGAACCACCATCCTCCGTGAGAGAGTCGTGTACTACTATCCTTATGTCATCCTCA
>Ga0080013_1002110_pt1 | contig 24309 bp, 31 predicted proteins | sample ETNvirenome_6_85_FD_69236 | JGI IMG/M metagenome (GOLD analysis project Ga0080013, IMG submission 69236) | Marine viral communities from the Pacific Ocean - ETNP_6_85 (SPADES assembly) (version 2) | ecosystem: Environmental > Aquatic > Marine > Oceanic | place: Pacific Ocean | collected 2013-06-19
TGAAGAAGAAGAGATGATAGCTTACATGTCTGATGGGGAAATAATTAAAATAACAAAGGCTCTATTTATAACAAACAATAAAATGGCCAAAGCTTAGAGGAAAAAAATGACTGAAGAAAATGACAATAACGAAGTTGAGCCAAAACCACCGGTTGGAATTGCGCCACCTGTCGCCGAAGATGTTTTTGCTGAATTTCAAGACGAGGAAGATGAATATGATTCAGCCGCTGATGATTTTGACTTTGTAGAGCACTATGATGTCGAAGCAGATGTGGTGCACGCTGAGCAGCTGGATGAAAATACTGCAGCCTCTGCTTTAAATTGTGCTTTTGTTGGGTTTGGAGGGGGTGGAGGGAAAATTGCAAAAGCTTTCCTCGATCTGGGTTTTAACAAAACTCTCCTGATTAATACTACTCCCAAAGATCAGCCGGACGGGATTGATCCTAAGCATTTTATTTTAATCCCCGATGCTGATGGTGTGGCAAAGGACATCTCTTTTGGCAAAAGCGTACTTCAAAGCAACAGTGCTGTTGTTGAAGATGCCCTCCGCACAAAACTTGGAAAAGTGGATTGGATTTTTGTTCTCGCGGGAGGAGGAGGAGGGACTGGGTCTTCGTGCCCAGTCCTCCATGATGTTTTTCACCGCTATCTAAAATCTGTCCAAGGCGAAGGCGATGTTGTATACATCGTTACTTGGCCCTCGGCTCAAGAAAGTTTGAACTCAACAATTAATAAAAATGCCCTGTCTTTGGCCAACGATATTATTAAATATCCACATATTATTCTCGACAATGAGAGACAAATGCAGTTCCTCCGAGGGAAAGTTGGTGTTCTTGATCTTCTTCCCACGGCTAACAAGGCTTTTGCAAAATTGTTTCATCAAATTTTGAAGCTCGCGAGTGAACAATCCCCAATACGAGCTTTTGATTCAATGGATCTCGAAAGGTGCTTGCGGACTCCAAAAAGAACCTTCATTGGTTCCACGGTTATCCCCAATCCAAGAATTGGGAATCTTGGAGCAACAATATTTCAAAACTGTTTGAAGAAGTCTCCTTGCTCAAAACCTTCCGGTAAACCAAAAACTGGGACAATGCTCTTCGTGATCTCCCCTGAAATGGCCAATGACCCCGAAGTAAGCAAACACCTGGATGCCGCCATTTCTTATGTTGGTGGTCGCACTGAAACTCTTTTCTCTGGAATCTATATACGAAAGAATATCCCTGGTCTCATCGCAATCCTCTCTATGAGTGGCCTTAACTAAAAAGCTAATCTATATACAACTAGGATGGTTATGAAAATCTTCAAGGCAGGAGATCATGTTCGTTTAAAGAAGTGTGTCGCCGAAGAGGGCGTTATTCTGATGCCGTCTGACGAGCCCAACAAAAAAAACTGGTATTATGTAATCTTCTGTATGGGCACCACTTATGAGGCAAAGCCGTGGGTTCAGATGGTTCACGCAGATGAACTTTCTCTCATCGAAAGCGAAATCCACAAGCCCAAAGAACCCGGCAGATTTAAAAAATAAAATTCATTATCGCTGAACTATTTATGATATCACGAATAAGTGGTTGAGGCTAAAAAATGAAAATTCAAAAACTCTCCAAGACTAAACTTCTAAAAGTTATTGAAGAAGAGTTGAGTGGGCTGCTCAGAGAAGGCGGTGAGCAAGAGGTCGAAGAAATCGCAGCAAGATTGATGAGGGGTGATCCCTCACTATCGAAGGAGGAAGCTCTTTCCCTTGCAACGTCGGCTGCGTTTCGACGAGGGCAGCAAGGGACTATGGACTATAGTCAGAAAACCGGAGAGCCGGATGAAGAAACACCTTATTTAAATTTAATTCATCCACGCCTCGAAGAGGGGCCGGTAGACGCAACCACTCCAGAGGGCGCGCCAGCCATTCCCAGGGGGAGGGCCCCCACAGAAAAGCAATCCGGAATAGAAAGAAGCACAGCGGCTATATTAAATGATGTTTTATCCAGGGTGGAGGAGCTTGAAAAAAGCAATGAAACCCTTAGAGAAATATTAGCCGGTATTTTGAGAAAAATGGGGGCCAAGATATAAAATGATGACCAAAGAAACATTAGAAGAGATGGTGAGAAAGCAGCTGAAAGAGAATGCCCGAGAGATTCTCGATATCCATTATAAAGCGCAGGAATTTCTTACTGATGAAGAGTTTGATCGATTTAGTGATCTCCGAACAGCGAAGAAGGCGGGCGAAAGACTGAGTCGGGAACAGAGGAATGAACTTCAATCACTCTTGAGAGCCGTAGCTACGAGAGAAAGGCAAAGTTTTGCCGGGACTGAGTTGGATCCCGCACAAGCAGGCGAAAAAGCCTTAGCAGCGAAAGGCAAACTGATGCCCCCGGCATTAAAAGCACTTGGCAAACCCGTTCCTGACGAGTATGACGAAGTTGATCCTTATGCAAGGACGCAGTCAGCGCATTCTCTAGGGGGAACCACTACGGTTGTTCCGAGACTAAGAAAAGAAAATAAAACCATAACACAATCTCGTCTCCGTGAAATCATCAAAGAAGAGTTGGAAGTCATTCTTACTGACGATGAAGTAAAAGAGATGTTTGGTATCGACATAACCGAAGAAAAAGAAGGTTCAACAAAAATAAAAATCTAATGTATGGAAAACATCAAAGTTGGCTTCCTGATTGTTCAAAGAGAGGGGGTCTTCTTTGAGAAAGCTGATATTGGAATTGTTACGAGAATTAGAAACAGAGAAGAAGCAGATCGTTACATAGAAATATACTGGTTTAGACAAAAAATGTTTGTTAGTTATTTACATTTTGAACTTGGGTGGTTTTGTGGAGATGACGAAACCGCATTATGGAAAATAATTCCGTGATAAAGAAACTTGAGTATAGTTACTAGTGATGAAAGAAAAAAGGAATATTCTAAATCAAGATTTTGATCCCCTCGTAGCAGGAGCAATTTCTACAGAACCGGAAGATTTTAAAACCTACAATGACTTTGTCGAAGCAAAAGTAAAAGATCTACCCGACTACTTAGTAATATTATTGCCCACGGATGGAGGACCTGAAACACTTCAGATGGTTCAAATAGTGTGGATTAATGATTTTTGGAAGAGCAGAAAAAAACTTGTAGTGTGAAATACTTTTTACTGATATGTGAATCATCAAAAAAACAATTACCCCGTTACGTCGTTTTCTTAATTTAAATACTATTTAAGTTGGCTTATTCGAGGAACGGGCAAGCAAACAATCAGTGGTGGCCCATATTGGAGCGTAACTTAAATTTAACAGCTAAAGGAGATTTTTAAATCATGGCCGGACAAGAAGGAATTAATATAAAATTTGGTGCACAGCGAGAATTTCAGTTGGTAACAACTAACATAACTTTGGATAGATATGATACCGGTAAATTACTCGCATTGCAGGGTGGCGTGGCGCGGACAGCGTGTATTACCTGTTCTCTTCCGGCTATCGCAGATGTGGACCAAGGGTGGTATTGTACTATTTTAGCAGTTTCTGATCATCCCCACGCAGTTGTAGCTACCGGACCCTTGATGTCGGGTAGTTTTTATAATTCTGGGTCATTGGGCATGGGGATGCCAGGGGTGACAGCGCTGACGGGATCTACCAATGTTGTCCTAAGCGCTGACTTTTCAGATGATCTTCGAGGCACTCAAATCCAAATTTTCTGCGACGGCACCAATTGGTTTGTTCTTGGTCACTCTAGGGGTGGGCCCGTCCGAATCGACGCACCTTAGCTTTTCTTAGGTTTAGCAAAAAGCACCTCGAAAGGGGTGCTTTTTTTGTTTAAAAGCCAAGGTTAATGCGCTATACTACTCCTACAATCAAGGCAATACGGTGCGAATAACACTATTCTTATTTTTTTTGATAATCTCGGGCTGCGTGGTCTTCCCACAAGATCAAAATGATACATGTTATGAGATTAGAGATAAATATCCAATAGATTGTTGGGTAAACCAATATTATGAAGAGTGTTGTGAGTGGAAAGCATCGAGACGTTGCGTCGAGGTGTGGTGTTCTGACTTAGATCATCACGGATACAACGAATGCCAATGGAATTTCGAAGAAAGCTACTGTTTCTAACTAATAAACCATTCTATAGGAGGATTTATGATTGCGGACGTTATTGTTGACCTACAATACGGAGATTGTGGTAAGGGAAAGATCACCCATTACCTTTGTAGCACAGGAAAGTACACACATGTCGTCAGATATAACGGTGGGGGCAATGCAGGGCACACAATTTACCATAATGGCGAGAAATTTGTCACTCATCACATCCCTGCGGGTGTTTTTTTCGGAATTAAGTCAATTATTGGGCCCGGATGCGTCGTAAATCCCCAGAAGTTCTTCGAAGAGATCAAAGAGTTGGAGTCAAGGGGCCTCCAAGTGCGCAATTTAGTCAAAATCGCGAAAAATACACACATTATCACACCCGAACACCTCAATTTTGATGAAGCAGACACCAAAATAGGCACCACAAAGCGTGGAAATGGGCCTGCATACAGCGATAAGTACGCTAGAACGGGCATTCGGGCCGAAAATGTGCCCGAATTAGAGCCTTTTTTAATAGATTTCCTCGAAGAAATACACCAGGAAGACACAATTGCCCTGTTTGAGGGCGCCCAGGGCTTCGGTTTGGACATAGATTGGGGTGATTATCCCTATGTTACCTCCTCTCACTGCACCGTTGCAGGTGCCTTACTCAATGGAATACCCCCAAAGGCCGTCAGAAACGTGTGGGGGGTGGCAAAAGCCTACGAAACTTACGTTGGAACGAAGGATTTTCAGGGAAATGACCCTATTTTCGAGAAAATATGCGAAATTGGGCAAGAATATGGGGCCACAACGGGCAGAAAGCGCCAAATTAACTGGTTTAACTGGGATTTGGTCGAAAAAGCCATTAAAATCAATGGTGTAACCCACCTAGTGGTCAATAAAATGGATGTTTTGCGTGAAATTGACGTTTGGAAGGCCTTTTTTGGCGAAAATTTGCTAAATTTCAGCTCCGAAGGTCACTTTCAGGGCTTCATTCATCAAAATCTCTCCAAAACCGGTATTTCTATCTATTTTTCCGGCGATAAAGCCAAGATTTAAGCTATTTAGTGGGTAAAAAGGGGCCTACATACCCCCCAAAAGAGGCTCTGAGGACCCAAAATGACCCCTATTAAGCGCTCAAAACTAGATAAAATAGTCCAAGAAGAGGTAAAGAAGGCCCTCATCGAGGAAGGGTTTTTCAGCAGATCGGCTGTAGACACCGAAATAGAGAAGGTTAAGAGGGATCCGCACGCCTTAAACGTCGGTGGCCGGGTAAAAAAAGAGCCAGGAAAGGTCTTTTCTTCAGAATTAATCGATAATCGGCTGCAAGCAGCGGGATTTGACCTTCAAGGTGGCTATTCAAAGAAAGTAAAAGAGATAGTCCACCAATTTTTCTTAGATTATCTTGAAAAAAAGAAGATTCCATCCGGTCAAATTGAAATATCAGCGTTAAGAGAGTATAAATTTGAAGAAGAAGAGCGCCAAACCCTCCTACAAAGCCTAGCCGCAGTACCTCGAATAGGCGGGGATAAGGCCCCGGTAAGCGTTTTGAGGGCCTTGGTTAAGGATATTGAACAGCAACTGGACGCAAATGCGGCCATTTTCGACAAACAAGAGCAACCCGAAGAGGAAATCGAGGCAGAAACAGAGGAAGAGGCTCCTCCGGAGGCGGAAACAGCCCCTGAAGAGGAAACAGCGACTCCCGAAGAAGAAGATATTCGAGGTTATGATCTAAAACAAGCGCTTGATTTGCTTGACGCAGATAAATTTGACGTAAAAGATTATATTAGAAAGCTCACAGCGTATAAAAAGAGTAGTTTACAAGGAATAGGTTCGTGGGTTGATAGAGCAATTTCTGCCGATGCGGAAAAACTGTCCAAGATGCCCAGGCAATTGCGGGATGAGGCCACTGAGACTCTTTTAAAGATCAATAAGCAGTTCGAGGAAAGAGGACTTGAGCCGTTAGAGAGTGCTTTCGATAACGCGATTGAAGTACTAAAAACCTTCTACATGAGGGGTGGGCGTGCGGACCAACTTAAAGAATCTCTTGATTATTCTCGATTAACCGAAGGTGGAAAAGAAATTCTTTTAATTTGTCTTTCTCCGGCCCTTGATAACCAATCTCGAACATTAAACGAGAGCTATACAAGAAGAAGTCACTTAATTGGTGATAAACTAATAAAAAAATGGAATTTGAACTCTTAAATAAATCTGACAGAGATTTGTCGGACGTTGAAGGGTTTATTAACCAATTTTACCCCTATGCCCAAGAAAGGCTTGGAATAAATCAGCCCGTTACCATTGTTTTAAGATCCGACAGCTCAAATGCTCAACAAATTCTCGGGAAAACGGGATATTATGACCCAGACAACAACGAGGTCGTCGTTTATGTTGATAATCGTCACCCAAAAGATATCTTAAGATCAGTTTCTCACGAACTTGTCCATCATGCCCAAAATTGTAGAGGAGAATTCGATGATTCTCAAGAAGTTGGTGAAGGGTACGCTCAAGATGATGAACATATGAGAAAAATGGAAATTGAAGCCTATTTATTAAGCAACGGAGACGACCTTATGATCTTTCGAGATTTTGAGGATAAAACTAAAAAGGAGAGTAATACAATGAGCGAACAAGTAGAAAAAGATCTTCAAAAGAAGATCCAAGAAATTCTCGAAGAAAAAGAAGAAAAAGTTCTCACAGAAGAAGTTATTACCGACTCTGAGGAAGAAACTTCAGATAGAGATTGGTATAAAAATTCACTTTATGAATCACTTGTAAAAAAGTGGACAAAATAGGAGATTAAAGATGGCTAGTCCCCAAAAAAGAAAATTAAGAAGGCTACAAAGACTACGAAATGATGGCTTACTTGACGAAACCAATGTAAACTCTAAAATTGAGTGGAAAACACTGATTGGTGAAGGCGGTGATACAGTCCAAGATGTTATTGAAGAAGTAGTTGAAGTGGTTGAAGAAGTAGTTGAAGTGGTTGAAGAAGTAGTTGAAGTGGTTGAAGAAGTAGTTGAAGAAGTAGTTGAAGAAGTAGTTGAAGAAGTAGTTGAAGTGGTTGAGGAAGTGGTTGAAGTGGTTGAAGAAGTGGTTGAGGAAGTGGTTGAAGTAGTAAAGCCTAAAAAGAAACCACGCAAAACCTCAAAGAAATCCAAGAAAACCACGAAAAAATAGTTCAGGAAACCTAAAAATATGGAAAAGGGCAACAACGTGTATTTTATGAGCGCTGTTGGCTTTAAACCACCCCACAAAGGTCACCTTCACATGATCAAAGAGGCGGTTAAAGAAGCCGCTTCTAGAGGCGCAAATTATAAGCTATTTATTGGTCGTAGCCCAAGGGGCAGTATTACCCTAGACCAAAGCCTCCAAATGCTTAATCTCTTCTTAAATGATGCTGGTATCTCTCTCGGAGACGGAATTGGAGAGGTCGAGGTTAATCCAGTTGCAGAATCCACCCCAACTGGTAAAGTTTACGGCGATAATGCAAAAAATAAGAAGTTAGGTCGTGTTGGAAAAAGAGTTTATACCTCTAGTCCCCTTCAACCATTAATTAACCTTGCGGTTGAGATGCCTGAAGGAAGTAAGATCGTTGTGCCTTCAAGCTCAGAAGACTCCGACCGAGCAGATAAGCTTAAAAAAATATTATCTTATTCTCGGGAAGATATCAAAGTAGAGGGGTTGATTGTCGACCCAGTTTCAGCGCTTGAAGGTGAAGGAAAATTAAGTGCCACTGGAATGCGAGAGGCAATAAATAATAATGAATTTGAAAAATTTAAAAAATATATACCAGAAAGTTCTCTCGATAAGGCTGAGGGGATTTGGACCAATATTTTAGGGAGGGAATTACCTGTGAATGGTTTAGAAAGCAACGAACTTAGTGAAATGATTAAAGAGTGTCTTAAAGATACTGTTGAAAAAATATTAAAAGAAGGCTGGGTCGACGGTGACCCAAACTATCAGATGGATCAAGCTGATGCCCAGGAGGGAGAGCCCGATTGGCGTGACCCTAGAAACTATGTTGATGAGGATGATGAAAATCCCAACTCCGATCACTGGCAAGCAATTTTGCGCGATGCTGTAACCGGGAATGCTGAAGCAGTTGAGATTCGTGATGCCGTATTCAAGCTTAGGGACCAACATCGTTTGGCGCGGAGAGAAAAAGATGCTCGAAGACGGCTTGATACAGATGATTTGGAGGAAGCTTCTTCAATGGCGGGCGGCGATGTTGCTGTGGGTGCGGGTCATCCCAATAAAAGAGATGATCAAGATACGATTATTCGTGAAGTTTATGACTATTTAATTAGTACCGAAATTATAAGGGCCAACTAACATGCAAATTGATAGACACAAACTCATAGAAGAGATTTCCCTCAGAGAACATATTCAAAAAGTCCTAAAAAGCTTGACAAACAGCTGGCAATCGAAAACAAAATCTGTTATAGTAGAACAGAAAGGACAAGAAAAGTTACTAAGGGAAGTGGTGCGCACACTTATTCCAAAAATTCTTTTTGAAGATTCCACAGAAACAAAGCAGGATGTTGCCATTTCTTTAGTAAGAGACACCCTTCTTGCGGTTGTTAAAATCATTAAAGCAGATCAATCTAAGTTTAAAGATCCCGAAGTTCAAGATGGTTTTATTAAATATTGTATGCTCGCCTTACAGAATGATTTTGAAGAAGACCACGGAGCAGAGGGCGAAGAAAAAGTACCAGAGGAGATTGTTTTACAAGAATTTCTTGATGATGGAGATGATAATTTAGATATTAAGATTAAACCTTCTGATCATGCAATGTTTATTAATGATGAGGAAGAGGAAGAGCTTGAAGCAGAAGAGGAAGAAGAAGATCCAAAAGAAGCAAGAGAAGGAGAATTGTTTTTAACCCTTTCCGATGCAGAAAAAGTTGGTTTTAGATATGCCAAAGAAACAACTTGGCCCAAGGTAACTAAACAAATTAAAAGAATTCATAAAATGGCTTTACCTGATCCCGAAATTGCAGCAATTTATGAAGAATGGTTAACAAAAAATATTGAATTACATGGTAAGAACACTAAAGAAGAATCTACTTTTGAGAGTAATAGTGAAGAAGTAGAAGAAGAAGAGTTTAGTTTCTAACTAGGTTTTTGATTTTATCATGTTTTTTTTAAAAAGTCAAGAGTAAAAGTTGAAGAAATCAGTAGATCACCCCAAGCACTATAATCATGGAAATATTGAAGCAATCGATGTTATTGAAGATTGGAGCCTTGACTTTCATCTAGGTAATACTGTAAAATATATTTGTAGAGCCGGTAAAAAGAATTTCTCTACAGATGTTGAAGATCTAGAAAAAGCACTCTGGTATTTAGAAAGAAAAGTTAAACTACTTAAACAAACTTGATATAATTTATTATGGCATGGACAAGAAAACTCTACAGAAAAGTACCAAGAAGACATGACGGTGCTTTAAAAGAGTTTTCAATCTCCAGCAAATTAAAAAAAGAAAAGAAGACAACTGATGAGTTTGAGATAATGCTGTCCAGTTTAACCCTAGAAGAGGTTATTGCACTTAGACTTGAGTTAGCTTCTAGGTCTGTGGGTTATATGATGTATGGTCTTCCGTTGTGGGGAGCCCTAACCAATATCACGAGAGATGCAGTATTAAAATATGTTATCTCAGCCTCAAGATCTAGGACTGAAGCTGCCAGGGTTCTTGGCATTGATCGTATAAAATTACACAAACTTTATAAGAAATTCGATCTTTACAGTTACTTTGAAGAAAGGTGATGTATATTCGAGCAGGTCCGTAAAATTAAATTTATAATTTTCTAAAATAGCGACTCATTGTCTATAACGAGCGCAGAAATAGGGGGTGATGCACACTTTCATTGAAGATAGGCTGGCTAGATCGCTCGCGAGGAGTAGCGATCACCCTTTGGGGATGAAATGGTATCGACTGGTTGTGGAGGGTATTCTTGCAAGGAAGTTTGAACAGACTTTAAAAAGTTCAAAAATATTAATTGACGAAGATTACTTCGAATACGCAATGGCAGCTTAGTTATTGCCGGGGCTTGCAGTGGCCTTGCTAACCAACACTGTATTGATGTTGATTTTTAATTGATTGTGCTTGTTGGAGCCTAAAACCAACTAACCTTGTGAATGAAAGAATAGTTGAAGCAGAGCAGGACGTGGGTTCGATTCCCACCATCTCCATTATGAAAAATAAGAATCAAAACTGGGAAAAGAATAGACATCTATTAAGATCAATCCCAAATCCCACGCGTGATGCTTATGAAATAAAAATGAAAATCCCTGAATTAACATTCGAGGGAGTGAGAGAACAACCTGATTTCGCTCAATTATATCTCACCTTTTATCCATCCGATAAGGTCATTGAACTTAAATCGCTTAAGGAATATTTCTTTGCATTTCGCAATCAAATTTTTTCATATGAAAGAATCATTAATGTTATTTATGATGACTTGATAAAGGTTTATGACCCGGCAAGGTTAAGGGTTGTGATAGTCTGTAATCCAAGAGGCGGCATTTCTTCTAAATTGACGATTGATTCTGATTGGAGCATTCGCGGAGGACAAGATTCTTTTAACGATTGGGTTGGACAGCCAGAAGAGTGGTAAGCTCCAGGAGGAAAAATATGATAAAAGCAGAATATATTTGGCTTGACGGCACTGAACCAACAGCACAAGTTAGGTCAAAAACAAAAGTAATTGAAGAATCAGAAAATCTTCCAGTTTGGGGATTTGATGGATCATCCACAAATCAAGCAGAAGGGCATTCTTCTGATTGTGTATTAAACCCTGTGTTTTCTTGCCCAGATCCTATTCGCAAGGGAGATAATATTTTAGTTCTCTGCGAAGTTCTGAATGTGGACGGATCACCACATAGATCAAATACGAGAGCGGGATGCGCAAGCAGTCAAAAAGCTTATTCAGAACACCAGTGTTGGTTTGGCCTTGAACAGGAATATACTTTACTGACACCGGGCGGGTACCCGTATGGTTTTAAACATGCTCGCCGGTCGGACAATAAAATTATTCCCCAGGGCCCCTATTATTGTTCAGCTGGAACTGGTTTGGCAATTGGTCGAAAGGTGGCTGAAGCACATTTGGACGCTTGTTTGGTCGCGGGTCTTAAAATTTCTGGGATTAATGCTGAAGTAATGCCAGGACAATGGGAATTTCAAATTGGGCCAGCATCTGGCACTGAAAGTTCTGATCATTTGATTATTGCCCGATGGCTTCTTCACAGGATAGCGGAAGATCACGATATTGTTGTATCTTTTGATGGTAAGCCTGTTGGGGGTGACTGGAATGGTGCTGGATGTCACACCAACTTTTCCACAGCACTAATGAGAAAGTCTTATGCTGCTTGTATTGCTGCCTGTGAATCTTTGGCGAAAGACCCCAGCAAACATGTTGAAAACTATGGTGCAGGAATAAAAAAAAGGTTAACAGGGAACCACGAGACTTGCTCATATAAGGATTTTAAGTTTGGTGTGTCAGATCGCGGAGCTTCAGTTCGAATTCCTTGGCAAGTCCGAGAAGAGGGGCAGGGATATATCGAAGATCGAAGACCAAACGCAAATTGTGACCCTTACCTTGTAACAAAAACAATAATAAACACTGCTTGTGCCAATGAGCGTGAAAGCTTTGAGGTTGGAAACAAATATGTCCCGCCATACTAAACACAAAAAAGGAGATCAAGTGGAAGAACAAAAACAAGGCAAACCCTGGAAGAAGAAAGGTCTTTTTAGTTCTTTTGAAGAGGCCGACAAGAGAAGGAATGAGCTAGTTGTTGAACTGGGCCTTGAGAAACAAAGTAACAAGGGGCAAGATTTTCAGGTTAAAGTCAAGCGTTGTGGGGCTGGCGGGAAACAGTTTATGGTTAAACTCCGCTATCTACCCTAGCTTCTTTTCTAACCACTCCTCAACAATACCAAACAAATCTGGCATTTTGGGCAAATTTGGGAGTTCGATTTTTGGAAGGTCGGGAAGTTCAGGCAAGCTTGGTAATACAATTCTATAAATCTTTTCTGCGGGCGCCCCAACATTTTTATGATAAGCAATGGCTCGATGAAAGAATTCCGAGATATCATCGTGAGACGGCGAATACACAATAAAGGGAAATCTTAAATCCATCATACTCACCAAGCCAACTACCTCTGCCTCTTCACTTAAAATAGCAGACCCCGAAGAACCACCGGCAACAAACATTGTGTACATATCGTGGCCTGAATCTTGGTTTGTCCCATTAAAGATACCATCGATGATGATCGGCGCCCCTCTATACAGAATACCTCGCGGAGCAGCGACATTCCAGATCCGCGAACCAGGAAGTAATTTTCTTTTTGCCACCTTGATTGGAATCCGCTCTAAGTCCGGCGCGTACAATAAACAAAGATCCTTATCGTTATCAACTTCAAGAACGTGCATCGTATAGGCCTTTTTTTCTTTTGTAACTCCGGAGAAGCCCAATTGCCAGGGATTGCCACCAGCAACTACCTTTGCGTATGCACTTGGATCACAAACATGACCAGCAGACATAACGTAAGAGCCCTTATAGCGTCCTTTACCGACAACAAAGCCGGATCCAGAGATAAATGGCCCACTCTTAATTTCACACGCTCCAGTTTCTTCATCACAGATTCTTACAGAAAGGTCCACTTCGACCTTCACAAAGGAAGCCCGTGGAACAGTCATATTATTGTTAGACGGAGCAGGGGTTCCCGTGGATACGCAGGAACAAGATAGGAAAATTAAACAGAGAAAAGGAGCTATCGCGAGTTTTAAGGATTTATACAACACATTTTTACCCTCCATTAGTAGATAGGCGATTTTTTTGTAAAGACTTCTAAAAATGCTGTTTTTGTAAATGTATATCTAATTATAAGCAGAGCGCACGACGCAGTTTCTCTTATGGCAAAAAAAATATATGTTCTTGACACAAGCGTTTGTCTAACTGACTTTAACGCTGTTAGGTCTTACGGAAACAATGACATTTTAATTCCCTTTAAAGTGCTTGATGAAATTGATAACCACAAGCAGAGACAAGATGGGGTTGGTGTTAATGCCCGCGGGTTTATTCGTTTTCTAGATTCGCTTCGCGAGCGAGGCAGTTTAGTGAAGGGGGTGAGGATTGAGCGCGGCAAGGGATTGCTGAGTGCAGCAAACTATGACCCGACACTTGCCCCAGAAGGGTTTAATATTAAAATTCCTGATAATCAAATTATTGTAACGGCGTTAACACAAATTGATCTTCAGAATAAAGCCGAGAGACCCAAAAAAGTGATTCTAGTATCCCGAGATATTAATATGCGGGTGAAGTGTGATTCAGTGGGGATTGTCGCTGAAGATTATGCTAAGGAACAAGTTGTATCTGATACAACCGATATTTACACGGGGTTTAAAACCGTTTTGGTAGATGATCAGATTATTGATCAGTTCTATGATGATGAAGAGATCCTATTGAACGAAGAGGGGAGAACATTTTATCCAAATGAGTTTGTAATGCTTGTGTCAAGCTCCAATGAGAAGAAAACTGCCATAGCAAGGTTTAAAAACAAGGCGACGACGCTTTTGAAAGTTCCTGAGTGTAATGGCGGAAAGAAAAAAACACCCGCGTGGGGGGTTAAGCCAAGAAATAAAGAACAGGGGTTTGCCCTTAACCTCTTGAGAGACCCCGACGTCCCCGTAGTCTCGTTGATCGGAAAAGCGGGTAGTGGAAAGACGCTGCTGGCTTTAAGTGCTGGTTTGGAACAAGTGCTGGAGGGCAAAGGAAAATATAATCATCTTATTGTGTCACGCTCAGTTCAGCCGATGGGCAAAGACATAGGATTCCTCCCGGGCACAATGGAGGATAAGATGATGCCGTGGATTGCTCCGATACGAGACAATTTAAAATATCTTATGGGCAATGATAAGGGGACTTTGGACTCCTACATTGGTCAAGGCGTTATTGAGATTGAAGCTTTAACTTATATTCGAGGACGCAGCATTCCAAATGCTTTTATCATCATCGATGAAGCACAAAACTTGACAATACACGAGTTAAAGACTATAATAACGAGAGTAGGAGAAGGAACTAAGATTGTTCTAACTGGAGATATCGAGCAAATCGATAATGTGTATGTTGATGAAGTGTCGAATGGATTAACGTATGCTGTTGAAAAATTTAAAGAATATGATCTTTCTGGGCACGTCACCTTAATTAAAGGTGAAAGGAGTAGAGTTGCGACACTTGCAGCCAAAATACTATAATGAAGAGTCCATATATTTTGTGGGATGACCTCGAAATTCTAGGAGCCTCTTATCCGAAATCTTCTTGGGGGGAAAAATCAGGGTGGGATCTTGAAGAGATGGCCTTCGTTAAAATTTGTCTCTATGAGGATGAAGCTTCAAACATGGAAGCCACAATGCGGGCGATAAGGAAATTTAGAGGAGTGGTAGAGGGGCCTGCGAACATACGAAAGACTTCCATTGTCGAGAAAAATAGAAGAATTCTCTTTACTTCTATCCAAATTGAGTATACAATTGAAATAATTGCAAACTGCGCCGCTGTCAAAATGTGGTACGATAACCTTGTAGAATAGGAGAAAAAAATGGAAACAATTACTGAAAAAGAAGCAACGCGCAACCCAACACTTGGGGAGCCGATAGACCCTGATTCCGATTTAAAAAATATGATTGTAGAATATGTTGGAATCAATTCAGAAGAGTATATTCAGTATGGGGGCGAGAACAACCAAGTCACCGTGCAAATGATTGTAGAACTCTTTGCGAAAGAATTCCCAGAATTTCTTATGGTTGTAGCTGAAGAAAATTGGGTTCGTGGATATCATCAGGCGCTGGAAGATGTAGACGCAGGTCGCCAAGCGGAGCAACACGAACATGAAGAAAAGAATGTTCAACCTTAAGTCTTCCAGGGAAGCAAAAAAAGAACTAGGAGAACACTCACTCTTTGGTCGAGTGAACATTTATACACTCCAACCTCTTCCCGAACATATTGATCTTGAACATGTGATTGAGTTGATCGAGGAAAGGGTTCCCATGGTTTTTTTCCACGATGTTGATTCCATTTTTATTGGCCATTTTAAAGAATTCGACGACAAGGATGTAAACGCATTTTATTCTGATGGCGCACTGTTTATTACAAATGAACAGACGACTGACGAGGATCTTCTTGATGATATCATCCACGAGACAGCACACGCAGTGGAAAGGATGTTCCCGGAATATATTTATGATGATATGCTCGAAGCAGAGTTTGTGGGGAAGAGGAAGAGGCTGTTCCAGCGGTTGAAATCTGATGGCTGGGATGTGGATTTGGATGACTTTGTTCAAGTCGGCTATTCAAAAGATTTTGATGAGCTTCTTTACATGGAAGTGGGATATCCAATTCTTTCTGCCCACACTACGGATCTTTTTAATTCTCCGTATGGGGCTACATCCATTCAAGAATATTGGGCTAATGGATTTGAGGGGTTCTTTCTAAAAAGCCCTCAGAGAATTGAGAAAATTAGTCCTCAGATTTATAACAAAATCACCACTCTCATAAACAAATACAGATAGAGTTTATCATGACACACATTTCGTTTAGTGAATTGAAGTATTGGGTAAAGTGCCCGCACTACCACAAGGTTAACTATATTGATCGAGTAAGCACGTTTGAGGGCAATTTATTTACTGCCTTTGGAAAAGCAGTCCACCACGTGTGCGAAGAAGTGGTGCAGGGCAAAACCCCTCAAGGCAAAGCCGAGGAGCTTTTCAAGCAGACTTTCCTTGACGAGGTTGAAAATCTCCCTGATCATGAAGAGTTGGATCAAGAATTATTTGAATCTATGATTCCACAGGGCGTAGAGCTGGCAGCACATGCAATCCCGGCCCTAAGAGAATATTTTGGAAAATTTGAACTTGTAGGGGTCGAGGATCGTCTCTACGAAGATATCGAAAAACGAGATTTAGATATCGAAGACAGAAAATTCAAGGGCTTCATCGACCTTATTATTAAAACAGAAGATGGAACATATAATATCATTGATTGGAAAACCTGTGGTTGGGGTTGGGATGTCGAACGCCGAAGAGACAAGATGACCACATATCAGCTTACATTGTATAAGCACTTCTTCGCAAAAAAATATGATATTGATCCAAAAGATATTGAGACTTACTTTGCTCTTCTCAAGCGCACAGCCAAAAAAGATCAAGTTGAAATCTTTAGAGTTACGAGCGGCCCAAAAAAAACAAATAATGCCCTTAACTTGTTGCACAGGGCTGTATACAATATCGATAAGGAAAACTTCATCAAAAATCGACTTTCTTGTCGAGGATGTGAATTATATAAAACAAAATACTGTACTTAGGTGATATATGAGTAAAAAAATTAAAGTTCTTACAATTTCAGATCATCCCCTTTCGCCCTCCGGCGTTGGCACTCAAACAAAATACATGATTGAGGGTCTCTTAAAAACTGGTCGATTTCAGATTGTTTCTTTGGGCGGCGCCATTAAACATGAAAATTATCAACCGATGAAAACCGAAGAGTGGGGCGATGACTGGACTATTTTTCCTGTAGACGCGTACGGAAACGCAGAGATCATTCGGTCCATTCTTAGAAATGAGAGACCTGATATTTTATGGTTTATGACAGATCCACGATTTTTTGGTTGGCTCTGGCACCTAGAGGATGAAATTCGCCCGCTTGTTCCGATGGTATATTATCACGTTTGGGATAATTATCCGCCTCCAAAGTTTAACCAAAATTTTTATGATTCGACAGACGTGATTGTAACAATCTCTAAGCTTACTGACGAAATTACAAATATTGTTGCGGAAGAGGCCAAAGTGATTCACCTTCCCCACGCGGTCGATACTGAAATTTTTAAAAAGCTGTCCGAGGAAGATGTTGCCAACTTTAGAAAGAGCAGTCTTGTGGACGCCACTGGCGCCAACGATAAGATGATTTTCTTTTGGAATAATCGAAACGCTCGACGAAAACAATCAGGCACACTTATTTTTTGGTTTAAGGAATTCTTGGATCGTGTTGGACACGATAAAGCTTGTCTTATTATGCACACTGATCCAAAAGATCCACACGGGCAAGATTTAGAGGCCATTGTCGGTGAATTGGGTCTCGCTGAGGGCCAAGTTCTTCTTTCAACCCAGAAAGTTCCTCCTCAGTTACTATCAAATTTATATAATATGGCTGATTGTACAATTAATATTTCTGATGCTGAGGGGTTTGGTCTGGCGACTCTGGAATCTCTGGCTTGTGAAACTCCGATCATTGTTACAATGACTGGCGGTTTGCAAGAGCAGGTTACAGATGGGGAGAATTGGTTTGGTTTTGGCCTTAATCCGTCGAGTCGAACTGTGATTGGGTCTCAAGATATTCCTTGGATTTACGAAGATCGCATAAATGGACCGGAGTTTATAGATACATTAGAAAAATTTTATAATCTTTCTTCGGAAGAGCGCACCGCAATGGGCGCAAAAGGCCGACAACACGTTGAGAATAATTATAGTTTTGAACAATACCAAGAAGGTTGGGATAAGATTTTAACAGAAACTCATGAAGAGAGAGGGTCTTGGGAAACTCGAAAAGAATATAAATGTTGGAGAATAGAGGAACTATGAGATTAAAAACATTAGTACGAGCGCCAGCCTTAAGTCAAAGTGGTTATGGAGAGCACGCAAGATTTGTATTGAGGGCCCTTAGAACAAAAGAGGATATTTTTGATATTTATCTTGAAAATTTAAGCTGGGGTCAAACGAGTTGGTTGTGGGAGGATACTGAGGAGAGACAGTGGATAGATTTTGTTTTGATGAAGACTCTTCACCATCGACAGCAGAACGGCACATTTGATCTATCACTGCAAGTTACCATTCCAAATGAGTGGGAAAATGTAGCACCAATTAATATTGGTTGCACCGCGGGAATTGAAACAACGAAAATTGCTCCTGTGTGGGTCCAAAAATCTTACCTTGTGGATAAAATTATTGTTGTTTCAAATTTTTCAAAAGAAGCTTTTGTAAATACGGTTTATCAAGTTCAAAGTCCCGATACTGGTGAGGTCCGAGATGCGGCTGCGCAGGGCCCAATTGAAGTTGTAAACTATCCCTTTAAGCCAGTGCCCCCCGCTGCCATTGATTTTGATTTAAAGTATGATTTTAATTTTCTTGCTATCGCCCAGTGGAGCACTCGCAAGAACATTGAAAATACGGTTCGTTGGTTTATCGAGGAGTTTTATGATCAGGAAGTCGGCCTTGTTCTTAAGACAAGTGTGGCAAATAATTCTTACCTTGATTCAAAAATTACAAAAAACAATGTCAAAAAGCTGTTGGAAGATCCAAAGTATGCTGAAAGAAAGTGTGCGATTCATCTTCTGCATGGATATTTGAAGGACGATGAAATGTCTGCTCTTTATCAGAATCCAAAAATTAAATCATTGGTGAACATTTCACATGGTGAGGGGTTTGGGTTGCCGATATTCGAGATGGCTGGGTATGGAAAGCCGATTATAACGATTGGGTGGGGAGGACAAACAGATTTCCTCTACGTCCCAGAAAAAGTAAAAGGCAGAAAAAAGAAGCAAAAGATGCCCAAGTATGCTGAAGTTGAGTTTCATCTTGCTCATATTCAGAAAGAAGCAGTTTGGGAAGGGGTTTTACAAGCGGATTCGCAGTGGGCATATGCCGACCAGGGAAGCTTTAAGATGAGATTGCGCGACGTGTATAGAAAATACGCGATGCATGAAAAGAGGGCAAAGACACTACAAGAATATATTCGTAGTAACTTCACTGAAGAAAAAATGTATAAACAGTTCATAGGTTTTGTAACAGAGGGACTTGATATCACCACGGATGTGGAGGTTGATGAGATGTACGCAGAATTATTCGGATAGAATGTTTATATTTGTTGCAGATTTATTTGTAGAACAGTATGTGGGCGGTGCAGAATTAACTTTTGGTGCGATAGTTGATTCGCCGCAAATTCCTACTCATAAAATATTAAGCAAAAACCTTTCCATCGGCCTGATGGAACAGAATCGAGATAGATTTTGGATATTCGGAAATTATGCAGACCTGTCGGAATCGTGCATGATACATGCGATAAAGAATCTAAACTATTCTGTTGTAGAGTTTGATTATAAATATTGTAAATATAGGACAGAGCATCTTCACGAGAAGGCGGAGGGGTCCTGTGATTGCCACACAACCACTAGGGGAAAACTTGCGGCGCTGTTTGTTGCGAAGTCGAAGGTAAATTACTGGATGTCCCAGGGCCAGTTAGATACCTGGTCTCATCGATTTCCTCCTTTGGAAAGTTGTAATAATTTTGTATTGAGTTCTATTTTTTCTAATGAATCCTTAAATTATATTCTTTCTCTCGACACATCCAATAAGAACGATAGTTGGATTATTCTTGGCTCCTCTTCGTGGATTAAGGGCAAAGAAGATGCTATAGAATATGCAAAGAAAAATAATCTAAAATATGAAGTTGTGTGGGGGCTTGAGTATAATCAGCTTCTTCAAAAGCTCGCGACGAGCAAGGGATTGATTCAGCTGCCCCGAGGATATGATACATGTCCAAGGATGGTGATTGAAGCCAAACTCCTTGGGTGTGAGTTGGTAATAAATGATTTAGTACAACACCAGAATGAAGAGTGGTTTAATTTGTCGAAAGATGATATGGTATCCTATCTTCGCTCTAGGACCACGTTTTTTTGGGAAAAAATGTCAGAGGTAGAGGAATCTGCGTTGCCCCCCTCCCACAAGAATGCTGCCAAAGAAAAGCATTTTTCAGTTGTTATACCTGCGTGGAACTGTGAAAAGTGGGTAAGCGGTGCCCTCACCTCCGTTCTAACACAGAACTACAAAAATTATACGGTATATTTTGTTGATGATGCATCGGATGACAACACGGGGACAGCAGCTCGCGCAACGCTGGATAAGTTTATAGGAGAAGTTCAAGAGAAAGTTGTTTTTGTACAAAACAAAGAAAACAAAAAAGCGTTATACAATATTTGTAAATCAATCGAACAGTCTCAACAAGATACAATTATTATTTTGCTCGATGGAGATGACTGGTTCTCTTCAATGAGTGTGCTCTCTTATTTGAACGGGGTGTACTCAGACCCAGAGGTTTGGTTAACCACTGGTTCATATGTAGAGTCGCCCACTGCGACAATAGTAAAGTCCATGGAGGTCCCTGCCTCGGCGTGGGAGGAAGGAATTAGGAATTTTAGAGAGCCCCCTGGTCATCCAAATATATTTTCACACTTGAGAACTTTTAAAAAATCTCTTTTTGAGAAAATCGATGTGCAGGATTTATTGGATCATGATGGTGAATACTATCGATGTACTTTTGATAGAGCCTTGATGTATCCGATGATCGAGATGGCTGGCCCTCATCATCATAAAGTAGTTGATAAGATTTTGTATGTATATAACCGGCAAAATCCACTGTCGGTTGACAGGATTGACAGACAAAACCAACTTAGAATAGAACAGGAGCTTAGGGACAAAAAACCATACGAGAGAATACAGTTGTGAATGTTTGGTTAGAAAATACGAATTTGAGCAGCAATAGTGGCCCAAATTCATTTGCACAAAAGCTCATTCGCTCATTCACAAAAAAGGATGTTAAGATAAACCAAGGGCCATATGACATTTCCCTTTGTTTTATTGAATCCTTTCGGAAAGATATGAGTAAACTTCCAACGGTACAACGTCTGGATGGGATTTATTTCAATACTGCACAAAATCACGTGTTGCAAAATTCAAATATTTTCAGAACGTATAAACAAGCAAAGGGGGTTGTTTTCCAGTCAGAGTTTAATAAGAACTTAACCCTTAAGAGGTTCGGAGACCACTCGAACTATACTGTGATACACAATGGAGCAGATTTAGATTTAATAAATTCAATATCTGCTTCTACCGATTCATCTTTGGATAAATATGAAAATATATGGTGTTGTGCTGCCTCTTGGCGACCACATAAACGATTGAAAGACAATATTGATTATTTTCTTGAACATTCCGGCCCAAGGGATGTTTTGTTTATTGCGGGTGATAAGCAGGAAGAACAAATTCCCAAAGATGATAAAATTAAATATTTGGGAGTTTTGACCCCGGAGCAGTTAATTTCTCTCTATAAGACTTCCACGTATTTTATTTATTTGGCATGGCTGGATCATTGTCCAAATGTGGTTGTTGACGCTCGCGCCGCCGGATGTAAGATTATTTGTACAAACTCTGGAGGTACACCAGAAATAGCAGGGCCAGATGCAATTATTATAGAACAAGAACTTTGGGATTTTGAACCCATCGATCTTTATAGCCCGCCCCCTTTAGATTTTTCAAGAAAAATTAACAACCCTTGTGATGTGGGGTATGATATGGAAGTTGTAGCAAACAAGTATCTTGAGGTTCTGGGGAATACAATTGCCGGCAGTCGTTAGGAAAATTTTTGAATTTGTTGATGAAATTTATAATGTCACTGGAACAAGGTGCCATAATTAATGGAGGTCGCGGTGTTAGGAGAAGAAAAAAAGATAAAGGCGTGTATTAATATAATTTCTTCGAGAAAAAGATGTATTAAGCCGTGTTTAAAATCCCTGTGGGACAATTTCAATGAGAAGTACGAATATCCAACGTATGTATATTATTTTGATGATATTTATGATTCGGCAGAATTTCAGGGAGACATTAGAAAGTCTATTAGTAAAAATATTTTCTTTAGACAAGTGCCATATAGGACGCCTGAGTTTTTAGATGAATCTGAACTTTTTTATAATCGTAATAATTTGTGGTATTCTCGACAAAGTTTTCCGATAAGCAGGAAAGGATATTTACACATGTGTCATTTTAAGAGCAACATATATGGATATGAAAATACAGAATTGGAAGAATATGATTATATTATGATTCAGGATGATGAAGCCGGATATGATAAAAAAATGTCATATAACCCGTTTGAGGTAATGGCAGCGCGACCTGAAATTATGGGTGCGTATGTGGTTGGAAAAAGATTAAAAGACGGATCACCGCACCAAGGACACTTGGATACTAGGGTTGGCTTGTGGCAGCTTACTAAAGATTTTTTAATTGATAATAATATTGTACCAAAATCGAAACAATTACAGATTTTGTTGAATGATGAACGAGCCGAGTGGAATTTTCATTTTCTTGATTGGTGTGATACTTATGTGATTAAGACAGAGATGTTTAAAAGTGATTTGTGGAAGAAATGGATTATAGCGGTTAACGAGAGCGGCGGAATATACAAATATCGATGGGGCGATAATGAGGTTATGAGTTTGTTTGCGCACATATATGATACGCAGATTTATAATTTAAAAACGGTGGAAGAGGGATACCATAACCAGGGGTTGTTCCGGGGTGTTCAAAATATTGCTCCGAATATAAAAAATTTAAAAAGATAATAAGAAGGAGGAGAAGAATGTCAGCAGAAGAGCTAGGCCGGTTGGGTTTGAAGTATGGATCAACGAAAATTCAGTACACAGCATACTTTGAAGCCTATGCACGCGCTTTTCATGAATTGAGGGGCAAAGAAGAGGCAAGGGTTTTAGAAATTGGAATCGACAGGGGCGGCTCCCACAGAATGTGGGCGGAGTATATGCCGAATGCGACGATTTTCGGGATAGACCCTTTCCACTTGCCAGAAAGTGTATTTCCGCGCGGTGGCCAGCCAGATGATATTAGAGAACAGCTGGAGGCAGAAGGGGTGAGGACATTTGAAGGAAATCAGCTGGACAGGCGAGACCTACAAAAGTTCATAGATCGGCATGGTACAGGTTTTGACGTAATTATTGACGACGCGGCTCATATGCCAGACGCTATTCAAATTAGTCTGGGGTATTTATTCCCACACTTAAAGAGCGGCGGAAGCTATTTTGTGGAAGATCTGATGTGCGCCGCAGATCGTCAAAATAGAATAGCAGAAGTTAATAAGAAAATCAAGGGCCTCTTAAAAATCCCCCATGTTGTTGACTACCATTTGTCGGAATCTGTCAACGCACTACAGAAGAGTAGGGCGTGGCTATCAACTGTTTTAACGCCCGATGAAAAAGATTATCTAGTTGAAAATATAGCGACTTGCCAATTCTTAGCTAACAGTAATCTGTGTCAAATAGTAAAAAAGTAATGATATAGAACAAGAAGGAGAAGAACTGTGAAAAAGAAAAGGTTTTTTAGCTATGGATATTCTGGCACTAAGTATATTACAAGGTTAACAGCAAAATATATTGAGTGTAAGCATGAAAATATACGGATTCCTCTCCCCGATGGGCCTACAGGAACACCAATGATAGGCCCCCACATACCTTTCGATATTCTAGCTTCTTTTGCCCCTGCGCGGTTTTTGAGTGAGTTAAGCGGCGCCGTCCTAATATATGCGGATCCAAGAAATGCTGTTTTATCCTTGCTTCCCGTGCTTAAAACAAGTCGAAACCTCGCCGCAGCCGAGCTTCGCGCCAGCTACCGCAGGCACAAACACGCATCTCATATATTTTATGAAAATGAATATCCACCCACAGAGCCGGAACCTGATTTTAAGCCCTTTTATAGATTTTTTAATTCGTGGTTGGCCTCGGAGGCCCCTTTTGATATTTGTTTTTTGAAATATGAAAAAATAGTTGAAAACAGATACCGGTTGGCGGATTTTTTAGAAATTCCGGAAGATAAAAAAGAGCTATATTGTTCAGAAATTCTTACTACTTTTCGGAGCCGTAAATCAAATTATAAAAAATTGCCCGCAAAGAAGCAAGATGAATTAAATGAAATGTTTTCTGAACTGATTGATATACAAAGTGTATTAGGAGATTTTTGGATAAAGGAGAAAAAATGTTACTAAGATATGTAGAACAGCCTAAAGATTATGCGGCGAAGTTAATTCAATATCGCCGAAACCGGTATAGCCAGCACGGCGAAGATGGCATAATAGAAGAAATTTTTAAAAGACTTGATATAGAAACAGGGTGGGCTTGCGAATTTGGAGCCTGGGACGGTAAGCATCTAAGCAATGCGTTTAATTTGGTGGAGAACAAAAATTGGCAGTGTGTTATGATAGAGGCTGACCAGCATAAATATGGGGATTTGTTGAATACCGCGACGCAGTTTTCTAATATTGTTCCCATTCACTCAACAGTACATTACTTGGATGGTAAGGGGGAGAAATTACAAAACACATTAAGAGCCACAGATATACCCAAAGATTTTGATTTATTAAGTATTGATGTTGACAGTTGTG
>Ga0080013_1002111_pt1 | contig 24304 bp, 30 predicted proteins | sample ETNvirenome_6_85_FD_69236 | JGI IMG/M metagenome (GOLD analysis project Ga0080013, IMG submission 69236) | Marine viral communities from the Pacific Ocean - ETNP_6_85 (SPADES assembly) (version 2) | ecosystem: Environmental > Aquatic > Marine > Oceanic | place: Pacific Ocean | collected 2013-06-19
TTCTATATCGTACTCTAAATCTTCTTTTTGTTGTTCTAAAGATTCAATATCATTTCTTTCCCCATATAAAAATCTATGTAAATCATCCTTAGTCCAATTTAATATGGGGTGGGAACCAAACATATTAATAATACCACTTTGTCTGATCATTTCAAAATACTTCATTATATCCCTTCGCTCTTGTGATGTGACTTCTCTTAGAAAAGGAAAATCATATTGATTATCTCTTTGTTCTTTTACTATTTTACTTTTTTTTTTAACTGATGAATTTTTTATATATTCCAGTAAATCATTTTTTTTCATTCTGGGATTGATGGATTCTTTTTTGGATTTCTTACTCCTTTTCTTTTTTTTCTTAACTTTTTGAGGTAATTCACCATAATCTTTATCAGTCATTGTAGAAGCAAATTCATCTGCAATATCAGGTTCATTTGCATAAAGATAAGCTTGTTGTGCTTTGGAAGCAAACTTTTCAGATATTAAACTTTTTATAATATCCTTTTTTTTCATCTTATTTTCTAAATTTATTCTTCTTTTTTGATTTTCTACCTAACATTTTTTTAATTTCATTAACTGTTACAGTTTTAATCTTACTTTCTGTTTTAACTGCATTTGGACCCACTTTTACTGTGTCATCTTGTTCTGGTTTGAAATTATTAGGTATATCTCCAGAGCTTTCAAAACCATAGTATGTTTCATCTACTATGTCTACCCCTTCTTCTTCAAATTCCCAATCATCCATAACTGGTGATTGTTCTGGTAGGTGTCTCATATAAATTTCTGGATACAACTTAGCCATTCTTCTTAGAATCGCATCGGGATTTTTTCTCATGTATCTAATTACCGCAGGATCCATATCTTCAGCATATTGACCAAATACATTCTCAATACCACCTTCTCTAGGAGATTGCTTATATTTTGCCTTACTATATGTATCTTTCATTTCCCAGTGTTCCATAATATTTTCCATAATACCTCTTCTTACGGCTCTTTTTATTTCTTTTCCAAATATTTTAACTTTCTTTTTCATTTTATGTGTTTATTAATTCTTTATTATAGTTTAATACTATATCTTTTTCATATAGTTTATCATTTACTGATTTAATATCCTCTCCAAAAGAAAAGAATAATCTTTTTTCTGGATAATCCTCATATCCTTCCATATTTTCCCATGCCATAGATACAACACCGTCAACCGCATCCCACATTGCGAATGAATCAGATTCTTGAACCAAGTCTAATTTTAATGTAGTATTTAATGATCCGGTCTTTTTAATAAATTTTCCTTCTGGTGCTTCAGGATTACCCGAAGATGGGTATGAATCCCAACCCTCACCGTCAATATCTTTTAGTGTATCTGAAAAAAGAAACTCATAAATGTAGTTTCCTTTCCAGTTTTTACCTATTTTATTTATATATACTAATTTCATTATCTATACATTCCCTTTCTTTTTATTGATGATTTTTTTTTACTTTCCTTAACTCCTTTAGGTTGTGGATCTTTATTTGGTCTAGGAATTATTTTCCATCTAGGTTTACGTGGTTTAGTACCGGGGGTTGTTTTTGGTGGTTTAACATCTGGTTCTTTAACGGGTGCATTACCCATTAATGATTCAAAATCAATTTCAATAAAATCATCATCCGAATCCTCCCAGTCATGTGTAGCGGGATTGGGATCATCTATATTTGGAATGCCATCAGAATCCCTATCACCCTTTCTACCAAAAATACGTTCTGGCCAATCATACATTTTATTACCCATTCCATAATCTAAACTACCATCATCATTATTATCTAAATCTAACCTATTTGGTATGTCATCACCATCTCTATCTAAATCACCTGTTGAATATAAAACGTCTTGGTCTAATACTTCAGTATCTATATCATCTATATCTTCAGTAATGCGATCATTTCTTCTATCTAACCAAGGTAAATCATTATCATCAGGACCAAATGTTCCCGCATAAGAATCTTGCCATGGTTTAACTCTAAAAGGACCATATTTTTCTCTATATTTATCAAACCACATACGATCTCTTATGTCCCATCTATTTCCTTCATAGTATGGACTACTTTCGAAATCTTCAAATCTATCAAACTCCTCTATATCTTTATCTAGATTAATATCTTTTTTTGGATATTGTCTTTTTTTTTCGAAACCACCTAATCTAGGATCATCATCATCGTACCAATCTGGGTTAGGTTGTTCAGCTACAACACCAATGTCATCTCCAGATAACATATACATATCATCATCTTCTACTATATATTCATTACGATTATATTTACCACCTATTTCTTTAGATGCATCCATTGGGTGGTGTTCATTCATACAAGATGGGCAACCTTCACCCAAACATTCTTCACAAATTGTACGATTTTCCTTTAAAACCTTTTTTAAGGAATTTTTAACGTTTTTTTTTAAAAAAGATTCCATCAATTGTTTTTTGGTGAAGGTTTTGGATTCATTTGTTTCTTTATTCTCTTCTTTATCTTCAATAACTTCTTCACCTTCAGCTAATTCTTCAGTTGGCTCACCTTCGGGGACTTCTTCCACATCCAAGTCAACATCAACCTCTTCCGTATCAAATTCATCACCTTCTCCAGCTTCTTCATCTTCACCCTCAATCTTAGCAATAACATCTTCAACATCTTCCTCATCCATTTCTTCAAAATCAATTGCTGAAATAACCGAGTTAATAACGTATTTATCTAACTCCGAATCAGGGTCGTCCATATCTCTCATTAGTTGTGTAACTTTTCCAGTAAGTTTTTGTATTTTTTTGACTGTTTCGTCACCTTCTTCTTCATCACCACCTAAATCTTCACCTTCTTCTTCATCCGCAAATGGGTCTTCACCACCCATTTCATCAGTTCCTTCATCATCTACCGCAAATTCATCTACCTCAACCTCATCCTCTACTGGTGCTGGTGCTGGTGCTGGTGCGGGAGCTTTAATTACCTTTTTTTGTTCATCTACATCTTCAGGTTCTTCATCTAGTACCATTTTTTTATCTTCAATATTTTTTGCACCTACTTCTACTGGTTCGTCAATCTCTACTTCTTTAATTTTCACCACACCACTGGCATCTGCTACCTTAATCTCAACACCATCCGATTCAAAAAGATTTGATCCTACTTCAATACCATATGACTCATTCAACATATCGAATTTCATATTTAATTGTTTTAATGCTTCAGTATATGTATTATACCTTTCATCGTATTTATTTCGTACACCACCAACATATTCAAAATCTTCCGCAACTAATGTTCCAGAAGTTTTTTCAGTTGTTTTTATAAAGTAGTTATGGTTTTCTCTTATAATACCATAAACAATTCCATTTGGTCCTTTCTTAATAAAATCTATTTCTGAAAGTGTTATACTTTCATTCATAGTTGTCATTCTACTCATTAGATCGGTAATCCTATTGATTTTATCTTGACCTTTTAGAGTTTTTGGATTTGTAAATTTTCCCATTTCTTTATATTTTTTTTATAATTTTATTTTTATCCATTTGTTGGTAATCCTGTTTTTATATCCACAAATTGCCATACTTCATTACTAGAATCACCAGATATTAATCCTGTTTTAACTTTTGTTTGTGGTGCGATTGGATTTCCTAATAACATTAAATCACTATTTGGTGTCGTTGTGTTACCGTCTATTATTAATGGTATAACTTGCCCGTCCCACTCATTAGGTGGACTATATGTGGTACCATTAATCGTAAATGGTGCACCTGTATTATCTACAATTATAAATGCAGAATATACGTTATTTACGAAATCCGCATCTGTACTTAATTCCATTATCTTAAAATCTCCTAATGTTACCATAACTATGTTTTTTTAAATAAATATTCCATTTTTAATAAAAAAACATAAAATACTTATATATTAATACTTTATAAGCTTTATAGATTCATCCAAGGTTAATGAATTATCATATGCCCTAGTTTCTATTGTAGTTATTTTATCCAAAAACTCACTTCTTCTAAGAACTTTAAACGCAATATTTTCAAAAGAATATTCACCTTCACGATCCAATCCTGATTGTCGCATTTTTTTTAATTTCTCTTTAAGTGTTTTTATACTTCTAATTACTTTATCATATTCTTCATTTTTATACATAGTATAAATATGTTTAATCGCATCAATAATACTATTAACTTTTTCACTTACTTTTTTAGAATCTATTTTTTTATCTCCTCTTTCTGGTTTAACAACCCATCCATTCCACAGTACAGAATACACACCACTAGAAACATGAGATTCATGTGTATCTTGTAAATATAATTCTACATCATAACCCTTTATGGTGATAGAATGTTTTTCATTCCATAAATTCTTTTTTGAGTTAAAGTATTCCCTAACCAATTCCACATTCTCATCCACATCCTCAAATTGAAGTAATATATGTAAATCAACATCTGAAAATTTTGACCAATTATAATTTGCTAAACTACCAGTTAAAATAACATCATCTAAATCAACCCAACCAATATTCAAAGTTTCAAAAAAATCATCAGCAATCATTAATAACCTAGATCGTATATCACTATACATTTTTTTATCCTTATCGAATATTTTTGGGTTTAATGTTTTTTTTACTTTAAAGGATGATAGGTCAATATTTTCTTTTGCGATTATATCACTTACCTCTTGTTCTTTTAATCTATTAATTCGCATAAGTATTTTTATAATAAATACTCACATTAATTATTAAATTAAAGTTATTAAGAAAATTAATTATTTAATGGTGCTTTAATTGTTGGGTGTGTTTGATAGTTTTCTATTTCAAACTGTTCAACCTCTAAATTTTTGAAAACCCCCATCCCTAAATAATCAACTAAATGAACAGTATATTTCAATGTTGGTAACACCATAGGTTCTCTTGTCATCTGTTCCTTAGCTTGTTCAATATGATTCTTATATAAATGAACATCACCCAAAGTACCAATCAACTCATCAGGAACCATATTAACTTCTTTTGCTATGATTTCAAGTAGTAAACCATAAGATGCTATGTTGAATGGTAAACCTAAGAATGTATCGACTGAACGTTGATTCCACATTAATGATATTGCTCTGGTTGGTATGTTATCTTCATCTACTAGTGATTGTGCATAACTATGTTCATAAAAACCAGCATCAGTAGTATTAATCTTTTCTACTCCATATAATTTAACTCGTTCACCCAAACTCAACTCTCTTGTATAAAACTGAAAGAAGTTATGACAAGGTGGAAGAACCATATGTGGAAGATATGTTGGGTTCCAAGCTGAAACAATATTTCTTCTAGAATCTGGGTCTGTTTTAAGTAGGTTGATTGAGTTTTGGATTTGGTCTATTTTTACACCAGTATCTTCATCCCAATCTCTCCACATTTTTCCATAAATAGGACCTAAATCACCCCACTTGTTTGCGAACTCATCATCTGTTTTGATACGTTCAATAAACTCCTCTTTTGTTGATGTAGGTTTTAGATAATGTTTTTCTTTGAATCCACTTTGATATGCCTTATATACATCACCATCCCAAATATGACAATTATTATCAACAAGGTACTTGATGTTTGTATCACCACGTAAGAACCATAACAATTCTGTTACAATTCCTTTCCAATACATTTTCTTTGTTGTTAGTAGAGGAAACCCTTTTGACATTTTATGGCGTATTTGCCAACCAAAGATACTCAGAGTACCTACTCCAGTTCGGTCTTGTTTTTCTACTCCGTTACCTAGAATATATTCTAGTAATATTTGATATTCTTTATCTAGGTCGCCCATCTTCTTTGTTTTGTTTATAATCCAATATAAAACCAATAAGTACTATTAAATTCATACCAACTGATGCTACTATTTCATGAATATCTTCATACACATTAACTGATAAATGAATGTGTCCTACTATCCAAAATGGTATTGCTAAGTTTTGGCTTATCCATATTATGGTAAATTTTAATAAAGTTTTCACTATTATTTTAATCTATGTTTAATATAGGTATAAAGACATATCGCAAATCCAAACACCCAACTAAATATTAGTATTTCTATCATCTTATTAGTGTTACTGTCCCTGAATGGGATGTTTTTTGGTCTAATTTAAGTTGATAAGTATAAGTTCCAATCGGACATTGTTTACCTCTGTATGTCCCATCCCAAACATCAGTTAAATTAGGGGCAACAAACACCATTTGACCCCATCTGTTATAAATTTCAATAGTGATATGATCTAAACCTTTACCCATTACTTGGAAATAATCATTTATCCCATCATTATCAGGTGAAAATACATTTGGAACAAATAGAGCATGTTCTTGAGGTACTTTAATTGTGTTTGAAATTGAATGTACATGCGTTTCATTGCTGTGGGCAACTACTCTATATATATCATAATTTATTTGCCCTATTAGGTTTAAAGATAGTAGTATTAATATTATTGTTAGATTAGTTTTAATTTTCATTTTAAATTCCTATAAATCCATTATCTTCTATTATTTCATATTCTAATTCTTTTATTATTTCAGATATTAAAATATAATTTTCACCGTTTATATCATTATTTAATGTAAGAATTATTTCTTGACATTCATATAGTTTAGATAATAACTCCTGATTTTTATATGATTCCATTTATGAATTTTTCAGTGTTTGTATTTGTTCAACAAGTAAAGTAATATCAACAACATCATCTACTTTTTCTACTTTATATTTTTTAATTGTTGAGTGTAGAATTTTTCCTTGACTTTCAGCCCTTTCAAATATATCATAATCACTTCTTAATACATCATGATACAAATATTGTCTACCACTATTAAAAATTATTGCTAATTTTTTACTATTGGTGTCGTACTTTGAAGCTAAGATATTACTTGAATCATACAAGTTTTCAATTGCCCCATTCTCTTCGTGTTTATTTAAAACCATAATTTAATCTTTAAAAAGTTTATATGAATCTATTTCTTTTAATACGTATATTTTTCCTTTTACTGTTGGAGGGATGTCAATATTATTGCCACTTTCATCTTCTGTTATAATAACATAATCCCCTGTTATAATCATTGCACAATCATTATGCTCAACCCTAATTGTGGGGTTTATATCTGGATCACTATTATTTTTATTTTTTAATAATAACACTATTTTTTTAAACTTTGGCGCTGATGGTATCATAACTTATATAATTATATATTTTTTTTATTTAAAAATCAAATTTTTATTCTCCTAAATTAGACTGAATATGTTCTACCCACCATAATTTAAACATAAAAAAAAGCCATACAAAGTAAATGTATGGCTTAAATATTATTTTAAAAATATTGGATATATTAAGATATCTCTATAGTTTTTGTTAAATTTTTGGTCTTTGTTGGTTTTTCTTTTGGTATAAATAGAGTAGTAATCCCATTCTCTACCTTTGCGTGTATCTCATCCCCAACAACATTTTCAGGTAAATTAAATGACCTATAAAATTTATTGGCATGATATTCTTTGGCAATATATTCACCATTTTCTTTTTTATTAGTGTTTTTTCGTTCACCCCTTATTATTAGAACACTATTATCTAGTTCTATATTTAAATCGTTTTTTATAAACCCTGGTGTTGATAACTCATACCTATACGACCACTCATCTTCATATATGTTGGTAGCAGGTAAATTTTGTCCGTAATCTCGATCCCTTCGTAAAGTATTATTTTCATTAATCCTATTTAAAATAGGTGTTATTGTGGAATTACTCCAAAAGTAATCATCATGTGTAAACAAATCTTTTATTATTTCGTTAAAATCTCTTCTCATTTTTAATTAATTTATTTTTTTATTATTTGAAATTTAATAAAACGTTGTCAAAACGTATGCCATTTGTATTTTTATGACAAAATGACATTATGGGTTATTAATATTTTTACCTTTTACCTTATAATAGTTTACATCGATACCATAAGTTTTTAATTTATTTTTAGGTATATAACAATCACCAGTTTTTAACAAATGTTTAATTCTATTTTCCCCAAAGTTAATATTAAAATCTACTAAGTCAATACCAACGTATTTTCTATCATTTTTAATCGCAGCCACACCTGTGGTTGAAGACCCAGCGAACGGATCTAAAACAATATCGTTGACATCTGATCCTATCTTAATAAACCATTCAGCCAAATCTACATGAAAAGGAGCTGGATGTAATACACTAGGATTAGATTCTGCAGGGGTAATAACAACATTATGTGGTAATGCCCCATCCTTATTTAGTTTAAATTTTGTGTGTTCATAAACCCCATCTCTAGAATTAATTGTGGGTACTGGTCGTTTCATTCTTCTTTTTGTAACTTCAGAATGGGGTGTTCTACAATTAGATGCCCTAAATTTTGGTTTAGTAGAGTTTGAAAAATGAAATACGTATTCATACCTATCAATAGCTCTGTATTTACAATTAGTGGGCATAGATTGTTTTTTAAACCATATATAAGGTTTTGCAACCAAATACCAACCCTGTTTACCCATCTTATATTTTAATTCATCTAAAACTGGGTGAACAACACCATTTTCAATTTTATCATTAATATTTAGGAAAAAACTACCATTAGGTTTTAATACTTGTAAAAATTTTTCTGTAAACTTTAAAAACCAATCTGCATAATCGTCTACATGTATAGCACCAACAGATCCATCTCCGTTACCACTATAATTTTTTCTGAATGCGTAATAGGGTGGTGAAGTAAATATCATGTCCACTAATTCATTGTTTTTCACCATTTTAGAAATTATTTCTTTTGTTTCTCCCAAATAAAGTTTATATTTATTTTTCATTATTTATATTTTATATATGAATTTATTAACAAACATAATAATATTTATTTAAAAAGACAAATTTAGTTATGAGAAAAGTATTACCGAAAGTAAAAAAGATAATAAACAAATCAATTGAGGAAGCCAAACTTTATAATGATTGTGAAATTAAGATAGAGCATATTATTATTGCATTAATAAACGATTTTAATAATGAAGCAATAAAATTTCTTTTAGAATTAGGCATAGATATTGATGATTTACATAAAAAGTTAGAGAAGGGTATAATAAAAAAGAGGGATGATGGTACGACAATAAGTAAACATATCCCAATGAATGGGTATACAGAAAAAATAATGAAGGGATCAGAAAATGAATGTGATAAATTAAAAGAATCTTATTTAGATACCCCACATATTTTATTATCCACATTAAAAGAAAAAAATAATGTTACAAAAATTTTAAACTCTATGGGGGTAAACTATAAAAACTATAAAAATACAATTAAAAAATCATTAATTGATAATAATTTTGATAGTAATTTTCAATCTGCGAATGAACCAGAAGAAGTATTTAATCGACCACCCAAGAAAAGAGGAAAAACATCTTCCCTCACACCAATACTAGATAATTTTTCTGATGATATAACAAAAAAAGCATCAGAAGGAAATATTGACCCAGTTATTGGTAGAGATGGTGTAATACAAAGAGTTGCACAAATACTTTCAAGAAAAAAGAAGAATAACCCCGTTATAATTGGACCTCCCGGTGTTGGTAAAACAACAATCATTGAAGGTTTAGCTTTAAAAATATATGAGGGAGATGCCCCAAGAACATTATTAGATAAAAGAATAATTTCTTTAGATTTAACTTCATTAGTTGCAGGAACCAAATATAGGGGTCAATTTGAGGAACGAATTAAAGGTGTTGTTGATGAATTAATGAATACTGAAGATATTATATTATTTATTGATGAGTTACATAATATGGTTGGTGCAGGAAATGCTTCAGGATCAATGGATGCAGCAAATGTATTTAAACCAGCATTATCTAGAGGTGATTTACAAATAATTGGTGCAACCACATTAGATGATTTTAGAGAGCATATTGAAAAAGATGGCGCACTCACCAGAAGATTTCAACAAGTAATAGTTGATCCACCATCAGTAGAAGATACAATTACAATATTAAATAGAATAAAATATTCTTATGAAGAATACCATAAGGCAACTTATTTAGAAGAATCAATTGTACAATGTGTTAAGTTATCCGATAGATATATTACTGATAGAGAATTTCCAGATAAAGCAATTGATCTTATGGATGAGGCTGGTGCTAGATCACAAGTTAACGCAAAACCACCAGAAGCTATCAATAAATTAGAAGTAGAAATTACTAACATAAAAGAAGAAAAAAATGATGTAGTTAGGAATCAGAAATATGAAGAAGCTGCAAAGCTCAGGGATAAGGAAAGACAAGTAACTGAAAAACTTGAGGAAGAGAAAGAAGTTTGGAGACATAAATTAAATAAAAAAAGAACCATTATAACACCAGAAGATATTAGTGATGTGGTTTCCATTATGACAGGCATCCCATTAAGTAGATTAAGTGAAGATGAAGGAAAAAGGTTATTAAATATGGAAAATGATATGAAAGGTAGTGTAATCGGTCAAGATAGTGCCATCGTTAAAATATCCCAATCACTACGAAGAAATAGAGTTGGTATACGAAACCCAAAAAAACCTATTGGGACATTTATGTTTTTAGGTCCTACCGGTACTGGGAAAACACATTTAGCAAAAAAATTGGCGGAATATATGTTTGGTAATGATGAATCACTAATAAGAATTGATATGTCGGAATACCAAGAAAAACATACAGTTTCAAGATTAATTGGTGCACCTCCAGGATACGTAGGACACGATGAGGGTGGTCAACTAACCGAAAAGGTTAGAAGAAAACCGTATTCAATATTATTATTTGATGAAATTGAGAAAGCCAATAGAGATGTATATAATGTATTGTTACAACTTTTGGATGATGGTCAATTAACAGATAGTTTAGGTAGAAAAGTTAACTTTAAAAATTGTGTGGTAATAATGACATCAAATGTGGGAGCAAAGAAACTCCAAGATTTTGGTAGTGGATTAGGTTTCACAACTAAAATATTAGAAGATGATATAGATGCAAATAGGAAAAATATATTAAAGAAAGAACTTAAAAAACATTTCCCACCAGAATTTTTAAATAGGTTAGATGATGTTGTTATATTTAATTCACTTAATCAAGAAGAAATATCTAAAATAGTAAAACTAGAACTCAGCAAACTACAAGAAAGAATGATAGAAATAGGTTATAAACTTAAATTAACCAAATCCATAAAAGATTTCTTAACAAAAGTAGGATACGATGAAGAATATGGTGCAAGACCACTTAATAGAGCAATACAAAAATATGTTGAGGATCCAGTGTCGGAAGAAATATTAAAAGGTAATATCAAAGAAGGTCAAACGATTATGATTACATATAGTAAGGTTAAGGAAAAAGTAGAGGTAAAAGTAGTGGAATAGATATCTACAATGTAGCTTGTTCTCCAGTATTTTTACCATCTTTCCATATCTCAATGCGGGATAATAATCCCATATCATCATATACAAAATTTCTACCATCCAAAAGTTTACCATTTTGAAATTTTCCATCCTGAGAAATATCTCCCTTATCATTATATTTAATATCATCTTTTACTTTAGACCCTTCCTCTGTATTGTCTTGGGGAGTAGTTTTCATTTCACCACATTTTAAGGAAGCTCCCCAATAAGTACCACCAAAAGGGGCGTATACAAAAATGGTGTACTGAACTCCTGGCTCTTTATTAAAAGATATTTTTCCAGATCCTTTTCCTCCAGTTAATGTCGCCTTAGGAAATAATGATTTTAATTCAGATTCTAAACCTTTAAACATTGGATCGTTATTGCTCAAGGAAGTAATAAATCCTGTATCCCCACCTTTTATCATAGAATATGTTTTACCATCTTTAGTTCCTCTAACTACAAATCTATCGGGAATGGCATATGAATTATAATTAAATGTTACAGGACCATCTCCTTGAAAATCTAATTTAATTTTATCTGCGATATAAAGTGGTGATTTACCGGCGCTTCCTGTTGCATTAATATTTGAGTTACATTTTGTAACTTTAATATTTGGTTCTGTTTTAGGATCATAGATTTGTTTTGGTTTTACATAATCCTTTAATTTACTAAAATTAATTAATGTAGTTGCTGGTACCCCAACTATTACTGTTTTTTTATTACCAGACGCATTCAATTCAAAATTATCATCAGTTAATCCTAATTTTTTTTTTAAAATATTTCTCATTATAATACCCCTTCTTTTTGCCAATACCGCATTATCTATCTTAACTTTTATTTTTTTCCCATTTACATCGGTATCTACACCATTTGGGTCATAATAAGAATATTGTACCAGAGGTAGATTATAACCTGTAGGAACTTCTGTATTTGCGTTATCAGTAGATGCCCCACTTTTAATTTTAATTTTATCTATTTTAGTGCCAGTTTTAATTTTACTTTTTAATCTATTAATAAAACTATTTAAATCTGGGGTAAGATTATCTATCCAATTTTTAGTGGTTGCCCCCTGAGTAACAGGATACGCAATATTATCAGGATAAGATTCGCCAAATTCAAAAATCTCTAACTTTTCTTCTGCTTCAGTAATAGTATTATAGTTAAAATCAAACCCTATTAAACTTTTTATTCTATCTATTTCCTCTGTTAAGGTATTATTTTTTATTTTCACTTAATAATTTATTAATAAATATTTGGAAATTAGGAAAAAATGTCATATATTTGTATTAAATCAAACACTATGAAAAAATTAATCACCATATTATTAGTTACAATATCCATTTCGGGATATTCACAGAGATATAGTAAGAACTATGTCCCCAAAAAAGTTGATTCAGTGATGATATCAATGGTCAATAAAGATATATTGAGAATTGTTAATGAATACAGAAAAGAAAAGGGGTTAAGACCCTTAAAATGGGATGATAGGTTAAAACCCGCTGCGGATCATCAAATCGCTTATATGGATTTATCAAACACCTTTGATGGTCACGATCAACACATAGATATACCCGATTTTGATGAAATATATTATTCATGGGATAGGGTAATCAAACTATGTGAAAAAGATAGCAACATCTATGATGAAACCAGTGAGATATTATTAAATAGCGCCTGGTTTATACATACTGAAGAAAAAGGGAAACCAATATCGTATTTTGCATCAACGATTGTGGAACAATACCATTATAGTCCAGCTCATTGGGCAGCCCTTATGAATCCAAGAGATATGTTTTTATATAGTGATATAGATTGTTTTAGTACTGGGGGGTCATTTCAACCATTCAAATCAATTATTTTATTGGCGGAAGAACTTAAATTATTAAATAGATTGGCAGGTAAAGAATATCTTGATTATCTATATAAAGAAACAAATTTTTACGGTTGGACAAATAAGGAAATTGAGGATTATTATATTTCTAAAAGGGTTAATTAGCACCCACCCCACACAACAACACCATTACCTTTTTCATCGTATCTGATAACTATTGCACCATTTGCTTTGGCGGCTTCTATATTAAGCGGTCCAGTTTTCCCAAACTCTTTCAAAAATGCTTTCCAACCTTCTGTGGAAACTTCCATATCCGTTCCAAAAGATGTACCTAATTTAGAAATGGTATTACCATCATCTGATCCATTTTCAGGTGCCGCATGAGCTAGTAATCCAGTTGAACCAACTATATTAGTGGCCTCCTCTTCAGTAAAATAACCACTACTTACAAGATATGCTACCATTTTTTCTGTATGTGTAAGTCCTTTTGTTTGTGCGTCACCACCTAAAGTACCAATTTTACCATTAATACCTTTGATTCTTCTACAACGCATTTCTTCATCACCACCCCCTGTATTAACATCTTCCCTTTCTGGTATTAAATCAGTATGACCAACAAAAGAATAACCAACCCTAACAAAGTCATTAATAGATAATACTCTACCTGGACCATGACTAAAAAATTCATTTTTATTATTTAGTTGACATCCACAATCGGGGTCATCTGTACAATTAATATGTTCTTCATTCCACTCATCAGTACTTTGGTAATGCCCATGTAAACTCCACCCGATTTTTAAATCGTGAGTAATTTTATCTTTATATGTTTTTTTATCAAATTTACCACTAAATTTTGAAAATATGTATTCCGGGCCTTTATTTTTAGATACTTCTGGTTTATGGGTGATTTTTATTCCTGATATTTTGGTAGATAAATACTTACCAAGGTTTTCCCCTCTCATTTTAGCCAAATATTCATTATTAGCTGATTGGCCATCATAATCATGATCAACTTTACCGTCAGGCCAACTCTTATCATCCCTTTGTTTATCATAAGGATCCACTTTGGCTTTATTAGCATCAGCAGAAGAATTAATTGTGATGGTAACATCTTCAGGCTTTACCTTATATTCAGTTAATCGATCCTGAAGCTTTTTTATTGCCGCATCTATATCCGCCAATGCCCCAGGTCTTAATCCATCTTCTAACGTAACAAAATTATTATAAAATAACCCTGGTAATGGTTTCTGTTCAAAATTTTGAGGAACCACTGCTTTTTTAATTTCGATAATAGGGATTCCTCTTTTCTCAGCACAAGTTTTTACATCAGTAACCTTTAAGTTATTAGCCGCAGTAGCTTCAAATTTATCAAGATCAACTTTAGTTTTATAAGTTTTTAATTTTTGATCTTGCGCTAATTTTGCTTGTTGGTTTAAATAATCATCCACCGAATATTGTTCACTTAAAACATCATGAGAATTATCATCATAGGTAAACCCCATAATTTTTCTCATTCTTTTTATTTCTTCTGTTAAATTTTTGGACATTAATTTTTTTTAATTTTATATTATCTCCTTCTTCTAGAAACTGGTCGTTTTGGTGCTCTTTGTCGTTTAACGCTTTCCCTGATTTTTTGTTTCTTTTCTCTTTTTACTTCGTTAACGATGTTCTCAATTAAACTAACCATCTCTGTTTCTGTTAACCTAATCACTTTTTTCTTTCTTTTTGACATATTATTAATATTTTATTTAAAGTATGTTATTTTATATTATAAATATATCGCAATTAATAAAAAATTCTATTTATGATATTTTTTTAACGTCAAATATCTTCAATAAATTAAAACTATCGATATCTTTTATTTTAGAAAAATATAATATAGCTTCTTCTAAATTATTAACTGTGACATAATTTATTCTTTCTCCATTAAATTTATTAAACAAACCAAACTTAACCATACCTAAATTTTATTTATGCTACTAAATAACCTATACCATCGGGATCACTCTCAAATTCCCTGTATTGTTTAAGATTTTTAGGTGAAAGATTTTCTAAACTAACATTTGCTAATACAAATCTTGCTAATGCTTCTCTAACTAATTTATCCAATACCTCCACGTTTATTTTTGTAATTGGATTGTCACCAAAATTCATCACAAAACAATTAGTTAATACGTCATACCCTTTAAGTGGAACCTCTTTAATCTGATTTCCTGTCATTGTTAAAACTTCAATACTTTTAGGTAAATAATTAACAGGTGGTAATTTAACTATCCCACATTGATTAGCTGAAAGTCTAGTTATTGATTTAAACCTAGAAATGTCTGGAATTTCTGTTAAATTCATATTACTAAAATCCAATACCTCAACAGTTGGATCTAAATAATCAGTTATTTCAACACCTTCAGTATTTTCCATTAACCATTTTAAATACCTATTATTTTGTAATTGTCCAGTTTGTTCTGATGCTAATTTTCTAATAGATTCTACACCTTTCTGGTATACTTTATCAGATATTACATCTACTGCTCTACCACCAAACTTATTGAGGTATGTTAAATATTTACTATCCATTAACCCAGATCCTTGTTCAATATCTGCAGTTGCTAATGCCCCCAATTCTCTTTTAAAGAATTCTTTTGCACCCCCATATTTAGCCATTATACTATTAAGTTCACCATCTCTATCTATAGATGAATTATTTTTATCATGTAATTGACCAGTTTCAAAATGGAATTGTAGTGGAAATTTTCCACCAAGATCGTCACCCTCAAAAACTTCTTTAGGCATTACTACATATAAATCCGAAGTAGTACCATCTGGTTTTTTATTATTTTCTCTATAAGTTTTAAAATAGGTATTTCCTTCCCTTCTTGTACACCACGAAGCTAAATTACCTAAAGGATCACAACTAGCTTCTATTGTATCAGGAATATAAACTAATACATCATTATCTCTATATACCATTCTAGCATGACCCAGATCAATATACTTTTTCATTTTTTTCCATATTGGACTAACTCCATCCTCTTCATCCTCTTCATCCCCCCCAATAAATGGACTTACAATAGAATATAAATGAGCCAAATCTTTATATTGATTTATATCAGTAACATTTTGTGGGGCGTTAGGTCTATTGGGTGCACCAGTTTTAAATATTTTTTTCTTTCTAACCCTGTCAAAAACTTCTAGATACTCATTTGCTTCGGGTAAATCTTCAGATAAAAATCTAACTGCTTGATCCATATCCCCATCTTTAAGGTGTCTACCAAACACCCCTAACATCCATTGAACAAATGATTTATTACCTGTGGGATCCGCCTCTACCATTTCCTCAAAAATCTCTTCTGTTACTTTAATTTGTTGTTTACCCTTCTTACTAGTAACTATATAACCAATATCTACTCCATCATGACCTTCAATCGGCTCAATTTTAATTTTTTTCTTCATTCCCCCTTCAGGTCGCTCCTCAGATGACTCTTTTTCTCCTTGTTTATATTTTTTAATATCATCTTTTGTAATTACATTATTTGTTCTTAAAAATGTAACCCTATCTTCTTTTAATAATATCTTATATTGGTTTTCACTAATTATATATTTCATATTGTTAACTTTTATTTATAAATATAAACTAAATTGAATTAATTAATAATTTTAACGTATCATTTTTATTTTTTATCTTCTTTAAAGAAGTTTTGAATACCTTTACATCATTTTCATTATCCGTTATTCTATATTTTATTTCATCTATTAATTTAATTTCTCCAATATTATTTAATTCACCCAAAATACTATCATATATTATCCATCTTTTTTTTACATCTGCAGTTGCATTATGCATTTGTTCAAAAACAAATATCTTATAGGTGTAATCTAATCCTCTCTCTATCGGCTCTTTATCCATCATCACTTACATCTATGTTTGTCATCCCACCAGAAAGTATGTAATCCTATTTCTTTTGATGTATCTTTATTTTCTTTATAAGAATTTATTATTGGATCAGATTTTGTTGTAATATCTTTTAATAGATAATTTGCAACATAATGATTATATGGTAATGATTTAGTATTTTTAAACTCTTTAACTATTTTTAATAACTTATTAAAATACCCTTTAGACTTTTGATTTGCAACTCTATTAAATAATTCAGTTTCTTTTTCTTGATCATTTAAACTATTATAGTAATCCCACGTACTATATTGTTTTGGTAGTAGTACCATATCTTGCATTGTTTTTTTACATTTTATCCCTCTATTTTTGATAGTAGATAGTATTGCGAATAATTCATCCCTACCACCCTTAAGTCTTTCCCCAACTAATGTAGATGTTAATATATAATTTTCTTTATTTTCAGGTGTGATAGTAAAATTAAGACCTAATTTTTTTAATGTATTTGGTCCAATAGGAATATCGTTATTTTTTTGTTTGCACAAATCGACATTCAAAAATTTAGATAAACGTTTTAATATATTAGGTCCATATTTACCATCGATACTAAAATGTTCGTTATTTATAGAGTTTAATCTCTTTTGTATTAGCTTTATTGCGTTCATATCATTAGAATCTTCGTCACCATAATGTAAAATCTTTCCATTTAATACCTCACGTAAACTATAATCTATAGTATTCCATGGTTTAGGTAATTCTGGGACACAATCATCTGTTTTTTCTTTAATTTCTTCTTGCTCTTTAACTATTAACCTACTAAATTGTGATTCTGACACTAAAATCTTCATACTTTTTTATATTTATTAATAAATATACTATTTTATTATAATAGATTCAATATGGGAAAAATTATTAAAAATATCACAAAATTCACTAAAAAGGGTAAAAATACCTCAAAATCAATCAAAATACCCCAAAATAACCAAAAAATTAGATATGAAATACGTAAAATATCCAAAAAATACCCCAAAATCAAGCAAAAAATCAAAAAAATTAAAGATTTAAATAAAAAATTGTATTACGCGAAGGTTTGGGTGGTTACAGAGAGTCAACCACTATATATTTTAGAGAATTCTAATAAAAGGGGGTGGAGGAATCATCACCTAGACCATATTTTCCCGATTGCATTAGCATACCATAAAGGAATTCCACCTAAAAAGGTGGGAAATATCAAAAATCTACGATTTATACCTTATAGGGAGAACTTAGATAAGGGTAATAAGGTAACAAATGAATCCAAAAACGCATTAAGAAGAATAAAAAGGTTAAAATAACCTTTAACCCTAATAGTTTTCAAATAACTGTTGAGCTTGAGCAACCACTTGTGCTTTTTGAGCCTCTAAGTTATCCACTTCCAATAGTTGTTCTTTATTTAAATCTTTTCCAGCAGCTTCTGATTTAATATCAGCAACTTTACCATCTAATTTATCATGTCTAAGTAATAACCCGTGATAAATTTTTGCTTTTTCTTCGTTATTCATAATTTTTATTTTAATAATATAATATTAATAACAATTTAGTTAATTTTAAAGGTTATTTAAAATATATCCTCACTATCATCATGATCACTCTGCATTCGATTACTAAATCTACCAATAATTATTAGAAACATTTCACCTAAAGATTCTATATGATCTCCCAAACTAACTAATTTCTCTGCAATTTTTAAAGATAACTCACTATGGCTCATATCCGTCCCTAATCCACCACTAAACATTTGTGGTTGACCACCTACCATTCCAGGACTTATATTACTTAATAATTTAAAATATTTTAAAACTTTTTGTAATGCTTGAATGTAAGATATCAATAATGATTTAAAATCGTCATCTATATATATTTCTCTTGATAATTCTTTTAATCGTTGTACATCAGATTGAACTTTTTCAGAAAAATTAAAAATTCCCAACATAATTTTATCTTTAGATAAGGAACCACTAACTAAATGTTCACTAAACTGCTTTATAATATCTACAGTTTGAGTAACTATTCTGGTTATTTCACCATGAACACTACCACCATGTATCCCCATTACATCAGTAGAGTCATATCCACCAACCTCCCTAAGTAATTTTTTTAGTTGTGTATCCTTAATTTTAATTTGCATTTACACCTTTTCATATAAATATAATGAAAGTTATAAAACTATTTTTTAATTTCATCAAACTCAACACTACCAGTGTTTGGTATATCATCAGTACTAACTTCTTGAATTTCAACATCTTTATTTTGTGCTTCTTCCATTTTCTTCATGAATTCTTCCTCCATTTTCTTTTGGAATGCTTTTTGTTGTGATACTACTTTTTCCGTTCTAACTCTGGATTTTTTCTTTTGATTTTTTCTATGTCTACTTTTTGGCATAATATATTTTTAAATTATTTTATTAATAATTAAATTATAGTTATATTTAATATAAATGTCAAATATTTATAAGTATGAAATTAAGTGAATTATTATTAGAGAGCTTAGGAATACCATTCCAAAATAGATGTACTATCACCATTATTAATGGTGAAGGTAATGAAATAAATGTTAATTGTGAAGTTCCAATAACAAATGAAGAACGAGCTCAAGGGTTAATGTATAGAGATAAACTAGGTGAAAATAGTGGAATGTTTTTTGATTCAGTAGATAACGGTTTTTGGATGAAAAATGTAGATATACCTTTAGAGATGATTTTTATCGATGGTGATGAAATATCCGAAATATTACCTGCTAACCCAAATGATACTACAAATATCTCCAATAGCCTACCCGCAGACTCTAATTTAGAAGTTAATCAAGGTTTTTGTGAAAATAAGGGTATAGAAGTAGGAGATAAAATCTATAAATCATAAATATCAGCAGGATAAGTTTTACCGAATTTTCTAACTATTTCCCCAGCTTTAGCATTTGCTTCATTTTCTAAAGGAGCACCATCAGCACCTTCTTCTTTATCCCCACTTAATTCTCCTTTTTGATTTTGTTTATGGTGTACCAATTCGTGAGCAATGGATCTTATAATATCAGGCAATGCTCTGTTTTTAGATAAAACTTTTACTTTATTATCTTCTATATCATAACTGGCTAATGTTTCTAAATTGTCTCCATCATCCTCCAACTCTACAGTGAAACCATTATCTAATCCCAATTCACCTTTAGTGAAATCTACAAAATCATCTATCACACCTTCACTTAATAAAGCCCCACCATATGGAGTCCCATAGTTAACATTAATACCTTCTTCCTTAAACCTATCTCTTATACCCTTCTTAATTCTCCCCAACAACATATCTGATTCATCTCTTTGTATTCCATACATTTCGTGTAAATAATTTATTATTTTTGACTCGAATGTGGCTTCATCGATACCATGTGGATAATAAAAACCTCGAAAAGGGTCATACCATAATGGGAAATTCCATCCTAAACGTTCTATTGTGTTTAGTATTATTACATCATAATCGTTATACGTAGATTGCCAGCCCTCATGACCCCTCATATTCTCATTTTCTTCGGGGGCAATACGTCTAAATTTACCAGCTTCTACCAATTCACCCATTAATTCTATTGCAATTTCTTCTCTTGCATCCCATTGACTCATATAGTGTGCGGGATTACTTTTTTTAGAGAACCTAGGACCATCTGATACCCTCTCGTCTGGGTCAGCTTCACCTACTCTCCATCCTCTCGAATCCATTTCTCTCCAATTGTTCATTATATCCTCCACTACTCTATCCATATATGGATCGTCCAATACATCATCAATATGTTCATATGTTAAAGGAACTGGTACAATTTTAATATTATCTACTATATCTTGAACGGCATAATCTAATACCCTTTGTTGTTTATCTACCCTTTGGGGTGACCATTCTTCAGGGTATTCTCTTTCTTCATTTAATGCTTTATCTACTATTTTAATTTCATCACCTGGTAATATAAGTTTTAGTGTCCTACCATTTTCCCAATTAACATCTACATGCTCTTCATACGACATCCCAAACCTAATACTTATAATATCATCTACAATACCTTTAGTTCCAGGAATAATTGGGTATGGATCATTACCAGCCATTTTAATCATTTCAATGGTATCTCCAGGTAAAGGATATTTTGAATAATACATATTTCTAATCCATTTGGTTAATATTGGCATTATGATTTCTCTATCTTTTACTATATCTAACTCATAGGTATTTTCAATATGTGGTATTAATAAATTATTGGCGAGATTCACAAGTCTTTCATATTGCCACATAATATCTGGTTTATCTTTTAGTGAGTCCTTGGTGAATGTATTCATTACATCCTTTAAAATCACATCTTGAAAAGTAGGTTTTTGTATTCCCTCCTTAAGTATTTTTCTAATAGTCGATTTCATATATTATAAATATACAAAACAATCTAAAATAAATAAAATAAGGATTTATTTGTTTACGATAAAATAAGCTACAATTCCGGTGGCAATTCCTAAAAAGGATCCTGCGGCTGCGTTTACTCTTCTTTTACCATTTCTTTGATATCGGTAACCTGCTTCATAGTAAGGATCTTCATAATAATCTATATCTACATTGCGAGGTTTAATGCGTTGTGGTAAAAAATCTACTGCAATGGTTACACTTAAAGGAACTAGAAATTGTGCAGTTGTGGGTGGTCTCCCAGTAAAGAGTTGATTTTGTTTATAATCATAGGTCTGTAACATTACTGTACTTAAACCTGTTAAATAAGAACCGATAAATACCCATTTACCATTATATCGTTCTTTAGCATCCATAATCCCATTTATATTTAACCTCATTTCATCTGGTGTAAATACATTACCGATTTTAAAATCTTGCTTATATATAACTCTCTCTCCTTGGGTTGCAGTAGAAATAGAAAAAATATCATAATTTTTATCAAAAGGAATTAATCTTTTCATACCCAATTTATTTTTTCTTCCTAAAATGATAAGATTCTCATCTTCATATACGTAGATACCTTCTACATATTTTCCCTCCGTTGTTAGAACAACATCTGGTCCATGTTTTTGCGCCGACACATTATTAATAATACTAAATAAAATAAAACAAATGGTTGTTATAATGTGTGATACGCGACAATATTTTGTTATGCGTTTCACATAACATAACTATATTTTTAGGGGGCATATTTAGGGTGAAAAATCACTTCTTACAATACTGTGACACAGATATTGCCTTGTTGTGACATTTATAACTTTTACTTTGGTTTAGTAGCCAATACTGGCACCTTTTTAGGTTTTTCCTCAACCTTTAACTTTTTCGCCAACTTCACTAAATCTTGTTCAGTTAATCTAATAGAACCTCTTCTAATTTTCATTTTGATACAATTTATTTTTAGGTTTATGTTAAGTTATCTATTTTATAAATATATGTAAAAAAATTAAAAATCATTTATAAATATATTAATCTGAATAAACCCAACTTAATCTATCTCTAAACATATCATTAAAATGTTGATTATCCAGCGTTCCGGCACCGCCATATCTAAAATGTCTGTCGGTATTGATATAAGGTTTTTCATCTCCAGTAAATATATACTCATCCTTATAACCCCAGTCATTTAATTCTTCATGGAGTATATCCTGTACCATACCATCAAAAGTAGGATAACCATCTACTAAGTCAGATTCCAATTGTGATAATCCATGGGGTTCAGTCATCACATCACCCAATTCTACCTTACCTACAAATTCCCTTTGTTCAAAATTAAATGACCCATATTTAAACCAGTCGTTTACTTCATCCATTATATCATCATGTAAATAAGAGATATCTGCATCTGCTTGTGCTTCGGTCATTGAACGAGCAATTATACCCTGAATATCATCAATGGTATTTTCCATTAATTCATACTTATCTTCTAAATGTTTATTCCCAATATCACCACTCATCAACTCTTCTGCATCCGCTATATTATCTACTTTTAATATTTTTGCAATATCACCCCAACTTTTCTCATCTATATAATCCAACATATAATCATCAAATTGAAAAGATTCATTATACCATTCATGATAATCCCAGTCTCCCTCTAATAAACCCTTAACCATTTCTTCCAAACCATAATCCCTATCTTGAAAAAAGTGTGCAATATCCTGTGGGTCAATTGTAAAATCTACATAATAATCTTTTCGGTCAGAATAATTAACAAAATAATTATAAAGTATGTCGTACTCTTCCTCAGCTTCAAATCCCAAGTTTCGTAATATTTCCGTCATAAAAAATTCCGGATCTTTATCTATCATCTTAAACATTTTTAGATAGAACTTGTCAGGAAACATTCTATCGGATGTTACATATTCTTCACCATCCTCACCAATTTCCATATCTGGTTCTGCAGGCCATCCTTCATTTAAAGTAATACTACTTTTTAAGGTATCCCATACTTCATCATACAATCTTTTGACCATATTACCATCAATCTCTGCCACACCATCACCATCTTCATCGGGTTCAACTATTCCATGCCACCAGTCTAGATATTCTTTGAATTCATCATAATTTTTTAAATCTATTGTCCTTTCGGGAGTAACTTCTATCATAGCCCCATATCCTTCTATGTAATCATCCTGTACCGACCATAAAATTTGTTGTAATACTGATCTATAATATAATTCATCTTTAATATATTGTCTCACCCTGTCAAATACTTCATAAGCTTCTTCTTCTCCTAAACCATATATCTCTTTAATATAAGATTTAAATTCTCTATGTAATACTCCTTCGTCCCGTAACTCAATATTTCTATCGTGTTTGGATATTTTATATTCATCCATTTCTAATCCTCCTGTAGTACTACTATATCTTTCCCTACTAATAAATGGTATAACAACTGCACCATATTTATCAACATCAAATCTAATTTCTTTAATAATACTATTGAATATTTTATCTAAATATTGGGGTTGTGCAGATTCTCTCAGAAAACCATGCTTATCTCTCAAATCACGCATTCCTCCTACTTCCTTCATCCAATCATGATTTCTTGCTCTTTGTAGAATATTATCAACTACTATATCATTAACTTGTTTAAAAATAGGGTCGTATCTATCTATACCGGGACCCATTATCTTTTTTATGTAAAGTCTTCCTATACGCCTTATATCAGTTGTTAAGTGAAACACACCAGTA
>Ga0080013_1002112_pt1 | contig 24287 bp, 38 predicted proteins | sample ETNvirenome_6_85_FD_69236 | JGI IMG/M metagenome (GOLD analysis project Ga0080013, IMG submission 69236) | Marine viral communities from the Pacific Ocean - ETNP_6_85 (SPADES assembly) (version 2) | ecosystem: Environmental > Aquatic > Marine > Oceanic | place: Pacific Ocean | collected 2013-06-19
TTCTGTTACGAAATGAGTAATAAGAAGAAAAGGGTAAATGTCTGTGATCTAAAAACTCACATTGAGTATATAAATCTAATGGATTCTTAGTTATAGGAGAACCAGTTAAAATTCTTCTACAAGAAGAATAAAATTTTAGTTTTAAAATATTCTTAGTTCTTCTAGCCCTAGGATTTTTAATAGTAGTGCTTTCATCTACTACCATCATAGTTCTATGAGAAGATAGAAATTTATAAGCAAAAGCAGTACCTTTTTTAGTACTAAAAGCTTCTACATTCATAATAAGAATGTGTAAATTTTCACCTGTTTCAAATAATGTGTTTAATTTGTCTTGTTGTTTGGCGTTAATATTAGCCTGCCATAATACAGATTTATATTCAATATGATTAGGTAAATGTGCCGGTATTTCTTGATTATACCAAGTGCTTATTACTCCTTTAGGGGCAATAATTAAAGCTCCATTAATTTTTCCTCTATCATAAAGCATAGCCATATTGTCAATAAGAACTTTAGTTTTACCAGTTCCCATTTCCATAAAATAAGCATAAGTCTCCTTATTCCAGGATTCTGTTAATGCAGCGAGCTGATGCTCATAAGGCTCTGTCTTAAATTTGTAGTCCATAATTTTTTCTACTTTCTATTGACATATTATATAATAAAGTTTATACGTTTGTCAATTAGAAAGTTATGACGAATTATCAAACAATCAAAGAACCTCATAAACCTATTGTTTATGTTATTCAAGAAATCCCTGGAACTAGAGAAGGTAGACCTAAAATAAATGTAGTAGGTGCAAGTAGATATGGAGAATTAATATTTTTACTTCCTGAACTTTCTCAAATTATATTTTCTCCAGGTCCTTTAATTTTTAAATTAAGAAAACTTTTAAAAAATTTTACTCCAGATGATTTTTTATTATTAACTGGAGATCCTGCAATAATAGGTGTTGCATGTTCTATAGTTTCTGATATAACAGGTGGTAAGTACAAAGTACTTAAATGGGATAAACAAGAACGACAATATTATCCAATTGTCATAGATTTATATGAGAAAGGTAAAATCGATGAATGATATTAATAAATTAATGGAGTCTCATGGCTCTAATTCTTTTGATACAACAAAAGATATAGGTGAACTTGCTACTGAAGTTTACCGATTACTTGAAGTCCAAGAAAAAATTTTACAACAAGAAGATAGATTAACAGAATTAAAAAGAGAAGAACAAAGACTATCAGGAGAGGTGGTTCCCACACTCTTAGCTGAAACTGGATTTGCTTCTCTTAAGCTTCAAGATGGCTCTGCCATTGAAGTTAAACCGTATTATAATGCCAGCATATCTCCTAGAAATAGAGAAGCGGCTTATAATTGGCTTCGTTCTAACGGCCTAGGGGACATCATTAAAAATGAAGTCTCTGTTTCCTTTGGAAGGAATGAAGATAACAAGGCGGCAGAATATGCTAACCTTGCACAGAGTCACGGGTTTGAACCGACACAGAAGATGAAGGTGGAGCCCATGACTCTTAAAGCACTTGTTCGAGAGCGTCTTGAAAAAAATAAAGAGATTCCCTCGGATTTATTTAACGTGTTCGTAGGAAACCGAACAACTATAAAAAGGAAAAACGAAACATGAAACAAGAAACAGGAAAAAAAGAAGGAGAGGTAACAAAAGCGAGTTCAGCTCAAGTTCCATCTAATTTGATGGAAGAACATGCAGGAGTTGGACTGGAGAATCTACAACAAGACGACCTATCAATGCCTTTTATAAAGATATTGATGCCTTTATCTCCGCAAGCTAATAAAAGTGATAATAAGTATATCCAAGGTGCTGAACCAGGAATGATACTTAATACTGCTACTAAACAGCTTTATAGCGGAACAGAAGGTATAAAGGTTATCCCTTGTCATTATGAAAGAAAATATCTGGAATGGGCAGAACGAGGTACTTCTGTAGGAAGACCTATTGTTCATCCTGATGATACTCCTTTAAAAAATGAAACTACAAGAGATAAAGGTTTTAAGGATAGATTACCTAATGGTAACTATTTGGAAAGAACTTCTTATCATTTTGTAATTCTTATGAATGGAGTTCCTCAGGTATCTGTTATTACAATGAAAGCTTCTCAAAACAGAGTAAGTAAAGATTGGATGGCAGAATTAAATGGATGGACTGAAAAAGGCTCAAAAGGTCTTTATGTTCCGCCAATCTATGGCCACATTTATCGATTAACTTCTATTCCACAATCAAATTCAAAAGGAAGTTGGTTTGGATGGAAAGTTACTAGAGAAAGTCGTAACGAAGATGTTAATCTTTTTAAAATGGCAGCTGATTTCTCTACTAAGTTTAAACAAGGCGCTATCAAAACCGCTATATCGGAAGAAGATGACGTCAATAAACAAGCAACCTCTTTTTAAGTTTCACTGGAAACAGTGAGTTGCAACGAGGGCGGCTAAGCGAGAGTGGATCCGCCCTTAAATAATTTTTAGTATGGATAAAGTAGAGAAATTTATAAATATTTTTAGTGGATTAGATTCTGCGTATGGACAATATATTAAAAAAGTCGTAACTTTACCTGGAGAAAAGGTAAAAGGAAAAGCTTTTATTAAGAAAGATATAGTCACTAAACAATTATGGATAGACCATTTAGAAGGTAAGGAACCTGCGTTAGGTATTATTCCTATTAATGCAGATAGCTTATGTAAATGGGGATGTATAGATATTGATCAATATAATTTTGATCATAAAAAATTTTTAAATAGAATAAGAAAAAAAGATATTCCATTTGTAGTATGTAGATCTAAAAGTGGAGGGGCTCACGTTTTTTTATTTACGGCTGAGTATATAGAAGCAGAACTTATGCAATCTAAATTAAAAGCATTGGCAGCTGCTTTAGGTTATTCTGAATCAGAAATATTTCCAAAACAAACACAAATTTTAGTTGATCGGGGAGATACAGGAAATTTTTTAAATTTACCTTATCATCACGGAGACAAGAGCACGCGTTATGCATTAAAAGATGATGGAAGCGCAGCTACTTTAGATGAATTTTTTACAATGTATGACAAGTATGTAATTAACTCAGTAGATTTTAGAAAAATAAAAATTACAAAAGAAACTTCAGAAATACAAGGTGGTCCACCATGTTTAGAAGTATTATGTACTGAAGGCTTTCCACAAGGTTCTCGTAATAATGGTTTATATAATTTAGGAGTTTATCTTAAAAAAGCACATCCTGATGTATGGCAAGATAAATTAGGTATTTACAATTCAAAATATATGAGTCCGCCACTTAATCCACAAGAAGTAATGAACGTAGTTAAATCATTAGGAAAAAAAGATTATAATTATACATGTAAAGATCAACCTATTTGTGCTCATTGTGATTCTGCAACATGTCAAACCAAGGAATTTGGTATTGGTGATGGTTCTTCAATGCCGGAACTTAATAGTTTAAGAAAATTAACGTGTATGCCTCCAATTTGGTTTTTAAATGTTAACGGAAAACCAATTGAATTGGATACAGAAGAATTACAAAAACAAGAAAAATTTCAGAAAGCATGTATGGATCAAATTAATTTAGTAGCACCAACTGTATCTAAATTTATCTGGACCAAGCTTATAAAAAATCTTTTTAAAAATTTAGAAATGGAAGGAGATCCTTTTGCTAAAGCGTCTGCTTTTCCAATGGATTATAAAAGTTGGAAAGCATCTGAAGGAAATTTTGGTTTATTAGCTGGAGGTAATCTTGGAAATTTAAAAGATCTTGAAAATCCAGGAACAGTTATAGATCCAACAACTGGTTTACCTATGACAGATGCTAGATGGGATCAACATAAAAGAGCATCAGGTCAAGGAGCATCAAGTTACGAAGATAATTACGGTGGCGTACCAGATGCTGGTCCTTTACAATCACCAACAACACCAACACCAGGTGAGGAAACACCAGTAGTACCACCAGTAGTACCACCAGTAGTACCACCAACTCAAGCAGATGATCCTTTTCAATTTGCTATGACACAAGATGCTTTTGATAAATACTATCCAGGAGGTATGCCAACTTCTGGACCAGGCTGGTCATATAAAGATGGATTTATGAAACATCAATTCGCAGCTGACGGCGGAAGAGTGCCAGCAGCTTATGGTGGAATCATGGGTGATGATGGAAGAAGACAATATGGTATAGGAAGTATATTTAAAGGAATTTTAAAACCATTTAAAGGTATAACTAGAGGAATTAAAAAATTCTCAAAAAGCAAAGCAGGAAAACTAGCTTTGATGGCTTTTTTAGGAAATCAAGCAGGTATGTTTGGTAGTCAAACTGGAAGTAATTGGCTTAGTAAACTTGGACCTAAATTGATAGGAAGCCCCGCAGTAACTGGATATGCTAAACCTGGACAAGGTTTATTGAAATCTGGTTCAACAGGCTGGCTAGGAAAATTATTATTAAGCGATCCTAGTAAAGCATGGTCCATGAAAAATATAAGTCCTTGGAAATCAATAGGTTTAATGTCGGCATTACCACTTCTTTTTAAAGGAGAAGATGAAGACAAAAATAAAATATATGAAAAATGGTTAGCTGATAAAGCACAACATGATAAATTTTGGACTCCAAGATTTGATCCAAGTAATTTTAGACGTATTCAATTTTCTGCTGATGGCGGAAGAATCGGATATGCTGATGGTTATAACGTAGATGATGAAGAGGAAGAAGATCATAGAACAGCTGCTTTAAGACATCTATATGGATTAAGAAGAAGGGCTCAAGAAGGTGGGCTCATGGACATGGGTGGTATGGAAAAAGATTATAGAAATGAAGGTGGATTTGTACCTATTGGTGGAGAAGAAAGAGCTGATGATGTCCCTGCAAGACTAAGTAAAAACGAATTTGTATTTACAGCTGATGCTGTAAGAAATGCTGGAGGTGGAGACATCGACAAAGGAGCAGAAATTATGGAAAATGTTATGGAAAATTTAGAAAAAGGTGGTAATATATCTGAGGAATCTCAAGGATTAGAAGGAGCAAGAGATATGTTTGCCACATCACAGAGATTAGAAGGAGTATTATAATGGCTGTACAAGAATCACGAGCACTGTTTAACCCACAAATAGAATCTTTAGCAGAACAATATGCTAAAGCGATGGGGACACAGGCGACAACGCCATTTACGGCCGCACAAATAGGGTCTATGGCCCCACAAGTTGCAGGGCAAACAGCATTACAACAACAAGCAACAGCTAGAACAACAGCAGGATTAGGTGCTTATGCTCCATATGTTACACAAGCAGGACAAGATTTAACAGCAGCGGGAACACAATTAACGGGAGCACAAACAGGTTTAGGTGCTATTGGAACTCAATACGCTGACCCAGCAAGAGCAGCAGCGGGACAAGCACAAGCAACATTAGGTGGAGTATCTCCATATATTACAGCAGCAGGAACAGGATTAGCTGGAGCTGGAACAACTTTAGGTGCAGCAGGAACACAACTAGGTGCAGCACAAACAGGACTTGGAACTGCTGGAACAGATTTAACAGCAGCACAAACTGCAATGGGTGGAGTTTCTCCATACATAACAGGAGCTGCAGGACTAACGGGAACAGGAGCAGGAACAGGAGCAGGATCAATTGCTTCTTATATGTCTCCATACCAACAACAAGTTATAGATACGACACTTGCAGAATTCGATAAGCAAAGACAAATACAACAACAATCAATATCTGATGCAGCGATTGCTGCGGGTGGTTTTGGTGGTGGTCGTGAAGGTGTCATGCAAGCAGAATACACAGCTCAATCAGGAAAAGATAGAGCTGCATTACAAGCACAATTACAACAACAAGGATTTAGTCAAGCACAGGCTGCAAGACAAGCTGACATGGCATCTAGATTAGGTATCGGTCAAGCACAAGCAGGAATGGCACAAGGTTTAGCTGGCATGGCTGCGCAAAGAGGTGCATTATCTCAAACACAAGCGGGCATGGCTGGACAAAGAGCAGGTTTAGCTGGTCAAGAAGCAGCACTTGCACAAGGACAATTAGGTTTAGGCGGTGCATTACAATCATTAGCACAATCACAATTAGGTGCAGGTCAAGCTTATTTAGCACCAGGTCAAATGATGGCAGGCATTGCAGGCCAACAAGCAGGAATGGCTGGTCAAAGAGCAGCACTAGGTCAACAACAATTAGGTGCAGCAGGAGCATTACAAGGATTCCAAGGAACAGATATTGCAAGAGCGGGTCAAGTGGGCGCAGCAGATCAAGCTTATGGACAAGCTGTTCTAGATGCACAAAGAGAAAAATCAAGAATGGGTCTATACGAGCCAATGGAAAGACTTGGTTGGTTAGGTTCAGGCTTAACTGGATTGATGGGTGGAATGGGACCTCAGTACCAATTCCAAACACAAGCTAACCCTAGTCCATTAGCCACGGCTCTTGGAATAGGATCAACTCTTGGCGGTATCTATGGTAATGTTAAAGGCACATAATGAATAGAACTTTAAGAAGACCAATGTTTAGAATAGGTGGTACTGCTGAAGGAATTACTTCAGGACTACAGCCAAGAAAAGGTTATGCAGGAACAGAGAATACATCTGATCAGAGAGTATCCAAGTGGCCTACAGGTAGAAACTTTAATGATTTTTTAATTAGCTTTGGTTTAGATTTAGCAACAAGACCAAAAGCAGGAAATATATTCCAGCAAGCTGCAGCATCAGCTAAAACACCATTTGAACAATTCCAGGCTAGAAGAGCAGCTCAAGAAGATAAAGATTGGAGAAGAAAATGGGAACAAGAGGGAAGAGATATAAAAGCAAAACAACATTCAGAGGAAATGGCCCAGGCAACAAAATTCCATGAAGCGGAAATGACCCATGAAGGGAAAAAACTTGGTTTTGAAAAAGAAAAATTTGGAACGGAAATAGATCTTACAAGAGACTTTAATGAATCGCAAATAGATATTAAAAATAGAGAACTGGAGCTTCAAGAAACCTTAGGTCAAGAGGAAATACGTATTAAAGAGGAAGGAATGGGTATTGAAGAGGACAAACTGTCTTATGCAGAAAAAAGAGACAACGCAGATCGTGCACTTCAAAAATATTTAGGAGAGCTAGAGGCTAAGGGTAAAAATCAATTTCTTGAAGAAAAAATTGATGAGTATTGGGACGCAAAAATTTCAGCAGCACCCTCTGAAGAACGTGAAAGATTAGAACAATTAAAAGCAGAAGAAAAACATAAAATAATTATAAAAGGTTTTGATGTTTCTGATAAATACGCAATTCTAAAAAATTCTCAAGCATTTGAAGAAGCTTCTGATCTTGCTAGATTGGAAATTCAAGCTACAATAAATCCAAGCACAACCCAGCCTTGGGACAGAAATGATCCAGGTTATTCGGCAAAAGTTATAGAATTAACTAACAAATTTTTAAAACAAATTTCTGAATTTCTTGAAGAAGAAAAGAAAGCAACAGGTGGTAGAGTTGGTTACCAAAACGCAGGACCCGTGATGCCTGGACAACCAATGCAAGCACGAGCACCAGGGCCCACGGACCAGGGTGAAACAAATCAAGTTAATATTTCTTATGAGCAGTTAAGAGATAGATTACCTCCTGAAATTAGTAATGAAATAGTTCTATTACTTTCTCAAAGTTATGAAGCATTCGCCGACTTTGCAGAAATTCAAACTCAAGCGGATGTAAATGAATTCAATACAAAATATAACGTTCAACTAGTCCTGCCTAAACAAGCGGGGGCGTAATGGGCGAAAGACCATACTCGTACTACAATTCGCTGCCATCAAAGTTTGATAGTGAAGATGTTAAAGATCAAATAAAATTTCAAGTAAGTCGAAACAACGTTAAAGAACCTAAACATAAATCAAAGAAAAAAGTTTTTAATCCATTCTCCATATTGCTTATGGATCCTATATTAGGACCCACGACGTGGATGAGAAAAGTAAAATACAATAAAAAAATTGCAGAAGGTAGACTAGATGAAGTTACAGAGTTTGAAAAACTACAGTTTGAAAGTAAAGCAAGAGAAGACACACCCTGGTATAAAAAATTTAGTATAAGCCCTGAAAATTTAGTGCCGAGAGATACAAAGAAAGAAGTTGATTACCTATCAGACATAGCAACAGGAGCAGTTACTGGTCCACCACTAGCCGTTAAATCGTTAGCAGAGTTATTAACTATAGGTGCAGATTATAAATTTGATACTAATTTTACAGAAGCATTAGATAAAAAAACAAGAGAGTTTTTAAAATATACAGGTGAACCAGAAACACTAGCTGGAGAGATTACTCAAATAGGTACGCAGTACATGGTACCAATGAAAATAATAGATAAAATAATAGGAAATATTGGAAAATTAAAATATTTAAAAGGCAAGACCTTGTTTATGCAAAATGCCAAACTTGCAAACAAGCACAGGCTTATTCAATCAGGGGCAAGTCTTGCTCAAAGAATGGGGACTGGAGCTTTATCATTAGGAGCAACAGATTTTATTATATCAGGGGGCGAAAGAAAATTAGATCCTATCTTTTTTCAAAGAACTAAAGAAGAAGGAAAAACAGGCAAAGAATTAGCAGCAGCTAGGCTTTCAAACAAAATTAAATATGGAAAAGAAGGAGCCCTGATAGGATTAGGTTTTCCATTAATAGGAGCAGGACTTGGTCTTGGTGTTAGAGGTATAGGTTATGGTGTAGGTGTAACTTATGATCTCGCAGGTAGAGTTATTAATCCTTTAGTAACAGCAGTAACAAAAACAATGGCATTAGATCCTGTAGTACTTCCATCTATAGCTAAAGCCTTTAGAGCCAATGCAGATGTGGTATTTAATCAATTTGGAACACGAATGCTTTTAACAGGATTAGGTAGAACTAAACAATGGACTCAACAACTTCCTCCTTACCAACAATGGAGAAGATTTACTGTTGATAATATTGACCCAGTAGAATCAGGTTTAAAAAGAATAGACAATGCTATCTCTTGGATTAGATCAGCAGGAAAAAAGACTGCAGAGGCACTGCACATTACAGGTTCTGCAAGCAGAGAGATTAGAGCTACAGGAAAAAGAATTCAAGATTTATTAAAAAGTATTGAACTAAAATCATATGATCTAGCTAAAGGTTTTGAAAGCACATACAATACTAATAAAACTTCTCCTTCTTTAATGAATAAATATGCTGATGATGTGTTAGAAGTACTAGAAGGTAAAAGAAAATTATCAAACCTACCAGAAATATTAAGACCTACCGTTAAAGATTTAAAAGAACAAATTACTAAGATAAATAAAATATTTAACAAGTATGTACCTAAAGATGAAAGTTTTGCTCATGCATTAAATGGTGGAACAAAAAATTATATTAAAAAATCTTTTGCTTTTTTGAATAACCCTAACTATTCAATGCCATCTACTAATCCTATTTTTATTAACGCTGCTAAGTTTGTAGGAAATCTTATTAAAAGTGATAAAAATTTACTTGAGGAAGCAGTCATAACTGCAGGAAAAGGGGTTTCTCAATCAAAAGCTATTAAAGATTACTCTAATATAATGACAAGGCAAATTCTACAAATGGGTAAAGTAGATAATAGAAATCCATTTGAAGTACTTAGAAAAGTCGGTGAAAGATTAAACCTAGAAGGCTTTTTAAAAGAAGGTGAAGAACTACCAGCAGTTATTAATAAATTATTGGGTCAAGAAAGAAATCTTAAAAACAATGTCTTGTTTACTACAGCAAGTATGATGAGTGCTGTTGCCAATAAACAAATGTATGACTCCCTTGCAAGAGTAATGTTAAAACAAAAACAAGTATTTAGAACTGCCGCTGAAGCGCGAGCAGGTAAGAAGACAATGGAAGTAGTTCAAATAGGAAAAATTGATGGCATGTCTGGTTTGAGAACTGAGTTAAGTAAATTATATACGGATGCTCAAACAGCCAAAGTATTAACAACTAACCGAGGACCACTAGATATCTTAGCAGAAATTCCAGGGTACTCTACCTTCCTTCAGTTTAAAGCTGGAGTACAGTGGGGTAAAACAGTTGGTTCACCTGCTACTGGATCAAGAAACTTTGTAACTGCAGCAGACTTTGCAATGCTAAGAGGGTTGATTGGTGGTAGAGCTTCAGTAACCAATGCAGTTAAAATGCAGATAGATGATATTTATAACTCAGGTAGATTATCTGGTTCAGCTGAACAAAGACTCCTAGATAATATAGAAGAAGGAATTAAATACGGTGCACTAGATGAAAACATAGTAGTAACTGAATTAAAAGAATTATTAAAAGCTACTCAAAAAGGAAGAACAATTAACTCATTTGATAGTATGATTAAAGCGGCTGGCGATGCACGGATCGTGGAACTCATGGGTAAATTATATGCTGGTGGTGACCATGTATGGAAATGGTATGGTTATAATTGGTACAAATCTTTCTTAACTGATTATGCTAAAAAAGATATGAAAAGAATGCAGAGTTGGTTTAGTAAAATAGCTGGTAGAGAATTAGATATGTTGAACACTGATGGTTCTAAAAAAACTTTAGCAGAAGCTATCAAAGAAGCATCAGCATATTATGTAAGAAATACTATGCCTACCTATAGTAAAGTACCAGCAGCTATTAAAGGTATAAGAAACTTGCCCCTTGGAAACTTCGTAGCCTTTCCAGCAGAAACTTTAAGAGGTTCATTTAACGTAATGAATATCTCTACTAAAGAAATTATATCAGGAGATCCAATCTTGAGAGAGATGGGGTACAGAGGTTTGATAGGATTGTTTACTACACAAGGTGCTAAAGGTTTGGCAATTGTGAAACTGTATGGAGCTATGACAGGTTTAACTCAAGATATTATGAAAGAGTATCAACAAAACTTGGCTCCTGGATATCAAAGAAACTCTCAACTATTAGCTATTACTAAAGCTATAAAAGGTAAATTCAAAATGGTAGATCTTTCTACCGTTCTTCCATATGATTATGTAAGAAGACCATGGGAAGCGTTAAACAATGCTATTCAACAAAAAAGATTAACTAATAAAAATTCAACTAACTTTATAATAGGACTAGCTTTTGATGAAGCAGGACCAGTAAGAGAATTCTTTGATCCTTTTATCTCTACACCAATTGGTTTAGAAGCATTTCTTGATATAAAAAGAGGGTATACTAAAACTGGAAAAAAAATCTGGAGTGAGTTAGATTCAGACGAAGAGAAGTGGAGTAAATCTTGGGAGTATTTTTATAAACAATTAGAACCAGGAGCTATTACAACTTTAAGACAATTATATTCTGCATACACAGGCACACCTTACAAAGGAAGAGTATATGATGAACAGGATGTGTTAATGGGTTTAGCAACTGGAATTAAACCTTATGATGTAGATGTAAATAAAACTGTAGACTTCTTAATTAGTGATTATACTAAAATTAGATCAAAAGCTTTTGATGCAAGTGTTATGTATAAAACAGAAACACACAATGGAAACGATGATATTGAAAACGATTTTATTAGAATACAAAGAAATGTTTGGAGAGAGCAAAGAAGAATTTATGAAGCTTTTAAAACAGCTCAAAAATTTGGCGTAGATTACTACACTCTTAAAAAAGAACTGAGAGCAAGAGGTATATCACTAAGAGATGTTAGAGGAGTTTTAAATGGTGACTTTGATCCTATTTCTTTTAGTGAAACGAGATTTAAAAATAAACTTAAAGAGTTGGAAGAAATGAACAGAGAGTTTAACAAAGATAAAAAAACAAAAAGAAGACTTAATAGAGATTCTTTTTATCCTAAGTATAAATTAAAAGATATCTTAAGGAACTTAAAATACCAAAGATTAGATGAAGAATTTTTCTATGATAAAATTAAAGCACCTACGATACCAGTTAATACTCAAACAAGTATGGTACCTAGTAACAATATACCTATGGCAAAAGGTACTAACATACAAACACCACCTTTACCACAAACAGCAATGCCAGATCAAAAATTGGTAGCAAGTGCGCCACAAATTGATCAACAATCAGGGTTGACACGTACACAAGCTGCGCTACTATCACCTAGCGAACAAGTTATTGCAAGGAGAACGTAATGGCACTTAAAATTTCAGAAGAAGCAGCAGTTCAAATGCCGATGAAGACCGTAGCGAGTTTAATTTGTCTCGTTGCGATCGGAACGTGGGCTTACTTCGGCATCATTGAGAAGCAAAACAAACTTTCTACAACGGTAGAATTAATGCAAAAAGATTTAGTTGAGAATACAGATTTTAGAATCAAATGGCCGCGGGGTCAATTAGGATCGCTTCCGGCTGACTCAGAACAATTTATGATGATCGAGGATTTGTACAAGACCACCGAGAAGATAGAGAAACATATCGACTCTATGTCTTTAAATAAAGTTAATATCGAATTTTTAAGAAAACAAATGGATAAAGTGTTAGAAGATATAGAAGAATTAAAAGATGCTAACAGAGAAATCCATTATAAAAACGGAAAAAAGGAGCAATTTTGATCGAGACAGTTTTTGCATTACTGATGTTTGTAAACGGAGAGATTAAAGAACACCGTATCCAGCCCTCAATGGGATTATGTTTACGCGGCAAGCGCCACGCGGAAAGACAGTACAGTGAAACTGTATCTTATAAATGCATCAAGGCTAAGGCTGAGACAGAGATTTATATGGGCGAAAAATCTATTAAAAAAATTATATTAGAATAATCATGGCTAAACAAAACGCATTACAACGAATAGACTCACACGAAAAATTATGTAGAATTATGCAGAAACAAACTCATGAAAAAATTCTTAAAATAGAACATCAAATTAATAGGGTAGAAAGTATTCTATTAGTATCTGTAGGCGCCTTAATCTCAGGTATGGCTTACGTTATATTTACTTTACTACAACATTAATGAATAAAAAAGCATACGCTTTTTTTCTTAAAAAGAATAGGCCCAGAAGACACAATCCAATAGCTGAAGATTTAAGTGATGGACGTTATCACCAACGTGTGGTAAAAAACAAGAAAACATATGAACGACAAAAGCATAAGATTTCAAGCAGAGATAGTGAATGGGAAATGTCCGACGTGTAAACAACTTACAATGTTAGTTGGAATAACGAAGGAATTTTATAGATGTATGACATGTGGTGGGGATCTTAAACAGCATATTAACGGAAAGATATCCTATCTTCCTATAGTACAACCACCAGATGGTGCTACACCCTATGTTAGAGACTGGACCTAATGGCGAAAGCTAAGGGTTTATATCGAAAAGAGGCACACGTCCGCATTCAAAAAGGCAGCTCCCAAGGACGTCATCCCAATACTTCAACTATGAATAAACATAAACGAAGACAAACAGGTATAAAAATTTATAAAGGACAAGGGCGATAGGGGTTGACAATAATCCTATAAAATACTATATATACAGAAAGAAAGGACAATATGAAATATAAATTTAAAGTTACAGAAGACGGTAAGCCTGAAGAAGAAAAGGAAGCAATGTCTTTTAAAAAATTATTTAAATCTTTAGTAAATACTAACCCAAAATGGACAGGGTTTTTAAACTATACTAACAAGAAGGGACGATATGTTACACACAGCATATTAAATGGTAAAAAGATATGATTGATATAGATAAATTGATTAAGAGAAATAATAAAGCTTTTAAGAAAGTAAAAGAAAAACTTGAAATACTTCTTTCTACTGAAACAACTACCCCTGAAGAATATAGGGATGGACTATATGAACAAATAGAAAAGGTTGTAGATCAATTATCCTTACTTCATCGGAGAGGAGGCTATTATGAGTTTAAGAAAAGTGACAATAACAAGCAAAAACATAACACCTAAACAGTGGAGCAGTCTATTGCTTGAGTTAAATCTAATTAAAGAAGCATGGAGACCTTATGCAAAGATAGAGCTACAGGCACCAGGGCTCAAGAAAATTATAGATTTTGGAAAAAAAACAGGTGATGACAAAGAAAATAGACAGAATCGTTAATGGAATTAATAATTCTAACAGATGGTGTGTATCAACTGGTTGCGGTTACAGAAGAAATGTTAGCAAACCTAAAGTTGTTTGATGACACAGTTAAGTACGCCGATCTTTGTGAGATATTAAGAATAAAATTGAGCACCTACGCTGATTACCCTATCAATGCTCACATGATGAATGATGGTAGTGGTGATTTCTTTGGGTGTATATGGAATTGATTTTTATAAGTTTAGGATTAATATTTCTAATTTATTTAGTTGTAATTCTAATACTTATAAAATGGAATAAAGAAAAGAATTGAAAAGGACCGGCGTCCAAATAATGCCTCGCGCTATTCCCTGTACGTCAAGCGATGACCCCGAAAGGGTAGCCTCGGAGCCTTTGCTCTCATAGGAGTACGTGCACGGAAACTATGAGGGTTATTATGAATAATAAATTAAATAGTAGGAGTGGGTGCACAAGTAAACCTAATATAAATTTGGTGTTTATTAACTTCATCCCTTCCAAGCATTTCCATTCTTTTAAAAGAAGTTTCATAACCTGCCTGAAAACAATCATACATATCACTATACTGTTGGGGCCACTCGTATGGAGGAAGACATGTACCCGAAGTATAGCTACATATTATTAATGTTAATAATATTTTCATTGACACCTATTGTAATAAATGAGATAAATCCCATATGATAAAAATAAGAAAGGAGTATAACAGCTATGACTGATATAACAAAATATAAAAATGTGTCTCTGTCACATAAGACCTATGACAACATTGATGTATTAAGAAAAAAGATTGTTCCAAATACAATACTAAGCAGATCACAAACTATAAATATTTTAGTGAACGAGAAAGTGAGGAAGTTAAATGGAAAAGTCAAAAAAGACGACTAAAGTAATTTGTCCTAATTGTAAGGGCAATGGATTTATAAGAGTACCCTATAAACTAACAAAAGAAGAAGTACATGCACAATGCGGTGTTTGTGATTCGGAAGGAGAAATACATGCGGATCAACGCGATGATATTTATATTGATTCTGATGGTATCCACCGGGTGCAGTAGATATGAGTTTGATTCTTTTGATCCTGCGACGACTGTGCTAAAATGGGTAGTCAAAGGAGGGGAACATGCTGACAAGTGAAGATATAAGTAGGGTTAAAAGAGGCCCGGCTGATCTAGAGGAAAGAATTGACCAGTTAAAAAAACAAAAAGAGATTCTTAAATCTGCATGCAAAAATGCAGGGCTCAGAATCAAGGGTTTTGAAAAAGAAATTGATAGACTCGCTGAAGAAAACGATAATCTAAGAACTATGCTAGGTAATAAAGATGCCTAAAAAACCCGTAGAAGTAAAATACGGTGTACTTCAATGGGGGCCTTGTATTGTTCATTTAAAAATTTCTGAAGAATTTCAACAAAAATTATTAAAGGGCGCAGAAGAAGCTAAAAACAAGAAGCAAGATTACAGACATATGTTGGCTGGTATTCTTAAAGAAGAATATGCTTACGAGGATCGGCAGAAGTATGTCCCCGAGATTTCACAATTTCTTGGAGTATATGATCAAGCTTACCAAAAATGGAAGAACGAATCTTATAAAAAGAAACCTGAATATATATTAAATTCTTTATGGGTTAATTATATGAAGAAGAATGAATATAATCCACCTCATGACCATTCAGATTTTTTAAGTTTTGTAATATTTTTAAAAGTACCAGAAGAAATTCTTAAAGAACAAAAAGATTTTACCGGTAATTCTGCAGGACCAGGAAGTTTATCATTTCTTTATGGAGAGGGTAATAGACAAGCCATTACTTATCAATCTATATGTCCTCAGGATAGAGATATATTTATGTTTCCATCTTGGATTAAACATTACGTTGCACCTTTCTATTCTGATGTAACTAGAATATCTGTATCAGGGAACCTCGCTAATTCAGTAGAGTTAAATAACATTAAAAGGAATAAAAGTGAAGGAAAGTGATATCTCTTACATCGCCGGACTCTTTGATGGGGAAGGAAGTATTTATTATGCAAAAACTAAAGAGAAGAAAAAGAATCATAATGGTAAAGGACATAGAGTAGCTCTTACGCGGCGTATTAATATGGAGATTACCATGACTGATCCGATGGTAGTTAATTGGGTTCATCAAACTTTAAAGGTTGGCACCGTGACAAAGAAGCCTCGTAAAGGAAAACGTAAAGATGGGACAAATTATTTAATGCAGTACCGCTGGCGTTGTGTCTTTAGAGATGCTTATTTTGTTTGTTGTTTAATTTATCCTTACTCAATTACGAAATTGGAAAAGGTAAAACAAATCTTAGATCATTATCAAAATGTTGAAGATAATAATAAGGTGGTTGATCTCAATAATTACAGAATGACAAAAGCATTTAACTGGAATTTGCATGGCACGTGAAAAATCCAAAGGTCGAAAATGGGATGGAAAATCAAGGGTTTCCAACGATCTCTATAGAAAAAATTATAATAAAATTTTTCAAAAAATAGAAGACCCCTTTAAGAAGGAGCAAGATGAATTAAAAGAATCTTATGAACAATCTAAGAGGAGTAAAAAAGAAAGAGAAGAATTACAAAAAATAATAGACAGGAATGGCTTTTAATGAAAAAATTAGAATTGTTTTTTCCGAAGTTATTAAAAGATACCTATGTTATTCATTCAACAGGTGGCTTTCATCCTTTTAGATTTGTAGAAGATGCCTCACCTATTTTTAAAGAAGATTGTTGGCCTTATGTTCAAAGGATTCATTGGCCAGAAGTCAGTGATCCTGCAAGTAAATGGAGACAAGCTCAGGAAAAACCTAAACAAATAAATTTAAATATATCTTTTAGACATCTATACCCTTTTCATAGCTTTTCTGAGGAAGAGAAAAGAGAAATAAAACTAAAGAAATCTAAATCCAGAATCACTCATAAAGCTCGTTATATTAAAATGCATAGTGCTGTCGCAAGAGCTTTTATTCCTAATCCTGAAAACAAACCTCAAGTTTGTCATATTAATGATGACCCTTCAGATTATCGTGTAGAAAATCTTAAGTGGGGAACTAATCAAGAGAATCATACCGGTAGACGTGGAGACACTCAGAGTAAAAAAGACTACAGTCTTATTCACTCTATTTTTAAAATGAATGGTTGGGCTAAAGGAGAAAAATGAAACAAGTAAATAAATTTAAATACCCTAAGTCGATGAGGTCATTGATTAATGGTAAACGACACTATGATATAGGTGATGATAAGCTACCGTCAGTGACTACTATCCTGTCCGCGACCCAGTCGGAGGAGAAACGAAAGAGTCTTGCTGATTGGAAAGCACGTATGGGTCCGCAGGCGGCAGATAGGGTTAGAGATATTGCAGCGATGCGTGGTACTGCCATGCACAAGTTTCTGGAATGTTATATTGATGGCTCAGGGCACAAGGACCTGACAAGCATAGGGAAGGAAGCAGAACCCATGGCGCGAAAGATTATAGAATCAGGGCTCGGGGAACTGGAAGAGGTGTGGGGCCAAGAGGTCACCCTCTACTATCCAGGGTTGTATGCCGGTGCTACTGACATTGTAGGAATCTACGATGGTAAACCAGCCATAATAGATTTTAAACAAACTAACAAACCAAAGAAGCGTGAGTGGGTTTTAGATTATTTCGCTCAACTCGGGGCATATTGCATGGCCCATAATTATGTCTACGGCACCAAGATTCAGACCGGAGTAATCTTAATGTGTAGTAAGGACCTACTTTTTCAGAAATTTGAAGTCGAGGGTAAGGAGTTTGTAAAGCACCAACACGATTTCTTGCGCAAGATAGACCAATATTATAAAAATGTACCACAGCAAAATCAAGCTCAAGGTACAAAAAGTGATGAAAAAATATAGTAAATTAGCCATTAATTGGCGTTTTAACCAATTGTATACCTTTTTTCTATGAAAATATTTTTTTTATTTTTTTTTTTTTTAAAAGTGAGGTACAATTGGTACAATTCAAAAAAGATAGTAGTACCAACACTTATTCGCTCAAATTTGTACCTAGACCCTCATATTTCATTTGGTACAATTGGTACAATTTTAAAATTAGTGTTGATTACCAATGCTTATTTAAGCAAATTTTCAACTTTCACTATTTGTTCTCTTTTACCAAAATGTTCAAAAAGCAAGCAATACCAACAAATTAAGGGTCGCGCGCACATGAATGATATTATTAAATTTTTATTTTATAAATCCTGGAGTATACAATAAGGATGACGAGTAATAAGAAATCAAAGTTTAAACATGTTAAGATCGGCTCGAGACGTTATTATTTTTATCGCATCGAGTGGGTTGACATAACGGGCGATGCCGGCCATGCATCAGCAGAAGAATTTGATAAATTCGAATGCAGCAAAATGATAACACATGCATACATCTACAAACGAACAAAAAAGTTTGTTTGGACATTTGCCTCATATGAAGAAAAAGATGTTTCATTTTCTGATAGGAATATCTTCCCTGTGGGTTGTATTGTTAAAATGACAAAATTACTTGTCTGAGTGGCGTCCGATAAGTTTTTTAGATGCGACTGGGTCGATTGTCTCTTTTTGAATTCGTTTTAATCTTCTTATCTCATGCATCTTCTCTTGTTTGGATAGTTCGCTTATGTCGCCATGTAAATGAGTCTCTACGAATTGTCCTGAAGCCTTTCCAATAAGGTTTTCGAATATTCCACATTTCTCTTCCTTACCTTTCTTCTCTAGGGCCTCTGATAATCTTTGCTGTCGCAATAGATAATTACTGTTTGTGACTGTGTAGGACCTATTGATTTCGTTCAATTTGTAACGATAGTATTTCACCACCTTAGGATTGTCCATTAATTCCGAGCCTTCAATGGTTGCACGTGCGGGTGAATAGCCTGCTTCTAAGGCCGCCTTAGTTAATGTAGTTCTACCTTGATTGTGGACTAGGTGGTCTACAAATCTTCTCTGCATTTCAGTAAGGTCATCCATTGGGTGCCATTTAGGCTTTACCATAGGTTTTGGTCCTGGTTTAGTCATACTTGCAATATATAATATATGGGATATAATACAAGCTAGAATTATGACAGGAAAAGAACTAGCTCAAGTCTTAAATAAGTTTCTTAAATCTCCTCATGCACAATGGGCGAGAGTTCAAATTGAATTGCCTAATGGAGAAAAATTAAATGTTTCTCAGATTCAATTGTTGCAAAATAGAATAATTGGGGATAGAGACACTCACAGGATTAATATTAAGGGCGAACGAGATCCTTATCCTAAAATGGGAAAAATCATAGGCAAACTTTAGTTGAGGTTACCTTGGTAAAACCGGAGACTAAATTTTGGCATGAGCTTAAAAGAAATACAAATAAAATTAGCTGGACACGGCTGGAAAATAAGGCTTTATTCGGCACTCCTGATCTATTGGGCTATGCTCCTTCTGGTAACTTTTTTACCGTAGAACTCAAGGTAACAAAAGGTAATAAAATTCGCTTTTCTCCCCATCAAATTAGCTTTCACATGAAACATAATTTGAATACATTTATTCTTGTTTCCTGTTCCCCGGATAAGGGGAAGGTTCGCTTGTACCCTGGATCTTCGATCTTGGATCTGGTTCGCTTGGGACTTCAGCTTGAGCCCTTGGCTCAAGGTTGGGATGCTTGCTCCCTAAAGCTTGAGAGCTTGTAAGCTTGCGAGCTTGCAACCTTCGTTGCTTCCTGAGCTCTGCATAAAATTTTGGATGCCTCCATACGTGAGTCATGTCCATCTCTGTTAGTGTTTACCATAACATATGTTTGCTGTGTCCCTGTTCCAGCAGGCGCGACAGCTGCCGCATTCGTTCCCCTGATCGGGGGCCGGGCAGGTCCTGTCCTGGGCCTTCGTTGATACAGTAGAAGTCCACGGCCAGTGCTTCACCGGTCCTTGGTCTATCATATGTGAACTTATTCTAATAATTAAATTTGGCGGAATTACGTCAGGATCCATAAGCGTCAAAAATTTTACTTCTCGTGTTGGCATCCAGTGCCGGGTCCCTGGTGTACGCTTGCACACTTCAAAAATATTTTTGAGATGCTCAGGGCTCTGGATGTCGCCGGAGTCGTGCCAGCGGAACCAGTCCTGGTCCTTGATCAGTGTTACCATGGCGTCCACCCATCTCGGGTGGGTCAATGCTTGCAACCTACGGTTGAGCGCCTCTTTCACGTTCCTGAACCTGTAGCGGCCTTTCATGGCGTAACAGCCAGCGCACACGGATCCGGGGACCGCCTGCAGCTTCACGCCTGTGATACACTTCCAGGCCGGCAGGTTGTGCGCCGGTCCGGGCATCTTGGACGGCTTCGACAGCCCGCCGGTGATTTGTCTTGCTTCTTTTTTTAGCATCAGTCTAACAGCACCATATAAGCTTTGGCGTTATGCTGTCTGAAGTAGTTCAGGCCCTTTCTCATTTTGTCCCAGTGCTTAGATCCGCCAGTGCCCAGGGTCCTGTCCTCGATGGTCGCGGCTATCTCATCAATAAAAATTTTATCATGAATACGCGCTTCTTCTTTAGTTAGCATAACAGCTTCACCATTGAACCTGTTTTTTCGTTCTTCTGTTTTTTCGTTTTTCATTTTTTCCTTTCGTTTTTAAATCCTATAATATCTTATAGCTTGGGACCTGTCAAGCTTGGGAGCTTGGACGCTTGGACTTTATTGGGCGGGCCCACCCGCTTGGGCGCTTGAGCTCTTACTCTTTTTTTATTTTTTTTATACCGGACCCGCGCTGCCGCGAGTCCGGTATTCCAGATAACAGTTTTATACATTAATTTGATTTTTTTGTACTTCCACCTTGGATGCTTATGTTGTCTCCGTCAAACCCTGCACCCTTCAACATGTCTCCAATTTTAGAGATCATCTTAACTTCTGCATGTTTTTCGTGTTTGTCTTTGTATTTTATATATTCCTTGTTCATGATCACAGGCTCAAGTTTACTAAAATAAAATTGAGCATCATTAAAACCATCTTTAGTTTTAATTGATTTTGATGTTGCTACATGCCATCTATTATTTTTAAATAGATAGATATATTCAATCATAAATTCACCGTCCATATATCTCATGTAGTGTGATTCATTATTGAAAGTCTTTGCTGGCTCTTCGTCTCTCTTCCAGTCTCTTCCATAAAAACTACACTCATCAATGGTATCACCTAAATAGCTGGCATCTCCATGATTAAATAATAGTTCCGCAACATCTCTTTTATTATAATGATCAACCAGGCATTTACCCACTCCGTAAGGGTAGCCGTCCGAGTGTACATATATAACTTTTACTTTTTTTGTTTTTGGATCTTCTATTGCTATATTGCTTCGTGTACTCATGTTTTCCTCTTTCTGTTGTTTGGGATATCTTACAATATCCCAGATCAATTGTCAAGCAGTATTTTCAGGCTTGTCGCTTGATGCTTGATGCTCGACCAGGCATAGTCCAGATCCATATCTATCTATGCATTTTTCCCTAACTGTATCCAGCAGGGTCTTGGATAACTGATCCCAGATCCAGTATGCGTTTTACCTTATCGATCGACACACTGGATCAGGGATCAGTAGCTTTGGATACCGGCCTCTCGGTTGGTTACGATCTAGCCACGCCGGTGGGCTTATTAAGCTTTTTCCCACTATTATTTTTCCATACTGATCCCAGATCCTATATGCATTTTACTTTATCGATCGACACATAGGATCAGGGATCAGCACCTTTGGGTATTACCTATCTTGCGACAGTACCAAAGGTTGCAACTGATCCCAGATCCATCACCGATAGTCACGCTGTGCACCCATGACAGTAAGTAATGGATCCGGGATCAGTTCTGGTTGCAACAGGATTGTCATTATATGTACACAACCAGAAGTTGTCCCGAGGCAGTTATTATAAAGGCTCGTACCTCAGGAGCCATTCTCTAATTTTATTCAAAATGGAATTTCGGCATCAACTCCATTTTCTTGTTTAACTTCTTCTGTAAGTTCTAAAGGTCGTCCATTAGCATGTTGAAGAAAATAAATAATTTCTTTATTACCGTTTAATTGGTCAAGTGCTAATAAGTCTCTAGTAGCCGCGTCTAAATCAGAATACAGTCTGCCTTTATAAATTGAAAAAGATTTTGGAGAATTATACATGGTATCTTGTTCAACTATAAAAAAACCATCTTCTAAGTTTATTTCAGTTTTTATTTTTTCATTCATGCAATTAGGATACTATGGGATTGTGGCTACAATGTGTCCGGGCTCAAAATAAATTTGTGGATAACTCAAATTATTTTCTTGACATATCCTAAAAAATCCTATACACTTGGACGGTGGCTGGGGATGGTGGTATATAGTATAAACAATGCAACCATAGGTTGTACTCATTTCTGCCTTAATTTTGCCTTATTTCTAATATAGGATAGTCCTAATTAACAGAAAGGAAGAAATGAGTAAAATGACAAAATATCAATTGGAGCACTTTAAGTCTAAAGTGCGGAGACAATTTAACCCGTTGATTGAAGAACAAGAATTGTTAGTTAAAAGGTTCAAAACCGAAGCAACTGACAAAGCAGTGGACAAGCTATCTAAAAAAATGGGCGCGGATAAAGTGTTGAATAAATTTAGATATGCGGAAAAAATGTTGAAAGAAGCAAGGGACAGTGCAAGGACATTTTTTACAAAGAAGAAACCCAAAGAAGAAAGGCTTAATTATACCTTTGAAAAAAGCGGAGATATAGATTTGTCCGATTGCGAAGAACAATTAAGAGAATGGGCGGAAACTCTGGCAGAAAGAGAAATACAACGAAGACCAGAAGGCGCAAAACTTAAATTGTTAAATGACCTGAAAGTTAAGGCTATTGACACAGTTATGGAAGCGGGCACACCTGATCTATTAATCGTATCATTAAATAAAGTATCTCAAAAAATAGGGATGAACTGGGAGCAGGATATAAAATCACTTCCACCTGTAAGATAAATGTTGACAATGGGACTATCCTATAATATAGTCCCATTAACAGAAAGGAAAAAATGAATAAATATAAAAACCCAATGAAGGCCGTAAAAGAAATAAGAAATGAAATATTAGAAATATTAAGATTGTATCATTATGAAAGTGACACAGAGAATATGTCTAAAGATGTGGTCACAAGTTTGGAAAATTTAGCGGGGGATTTAAAATGATTAATTGGATAAATAAACCTTTTAAAATTACATATAGATCCGCTAAAGATAAAAAGATCATTACAAGAAACGGATTGAATGATGACAAGTCTGTGCAGGATACAACGAAAGCAGATAGGGCTTTTTATTGTTATTGGGATGTGGATGCAGGTGGATACAGAAAGGCCACCGATTCATGGACCATTAGTTATTAACACGACCCAGATTGGGCACAGAGGCTGTTGACATTTAGGAGATAATGGGATAGAATAGGAGCATAACAAAGGAGCAAAATGAAACAAAAAAGAATAGTATATAAAAACAAACCAATCTATCTGCCGTTCGCTGGCGCAGACTATGGAGACGAGCCCTTAAAAGAAATAGAAGTGGCTAACAGGTTCAATGGGCAAAGCACCAAGCTACCGGCGTTTGCGGTTGCTGTCTATGATGTAATCATGGGCAGTGAAATGCTTCAGCAATGGAGCGACCATCGCAAAGGTTTGGACTGGTTTATAAAATACTTTCCAAAGCAATACATGGTTTTACTAGACTAGACTTCTCGCTCCGGTTGTATGCAGTTAATGCATACAACCACAGGTTGTAACCACCCCCAGATTGGGTGGATCATGACCCATTTTGGGTCGCGCCCGGATCAATCGTAGGGGTACAACCACAGGTTGTATTGTATATCCATAGAGGTACCAACCCGGATCCAGTTTTTCAAAATTTTTTTAAAGGCTTTTTTTATACTCAGAAAAGGGGTCCCAGACTTTACCCTTTAGGGTTGGTTTTTTAAATAGATGGTGCTAAAATACCTTTTAAGGTTTCAAAATAATCCTCAAAAAATTTTGCAAAAAAATTTTATGAATGAAAAAATTATAAAGAATCTAGACAAATTGCCTGCAGATGTGAGAAGACAGTTCTCATTACTAATGAATCAGTATGGGGAAAAGAAAAAGCAGACTTCAATTCAAAATGATTTCCTTACATTTGTTAAGCATGTTTGGCCTGAATTTATTGAAGGCTCCCACCATAAAAGGATTGCTGCTAAATTTAATGATCTAGCCAAAGGTAAGATAAAAAGACTTATTATCAATATGCCTCCGAGGCATACCAAATCAGAATTTGGTTCCTATCTTTTGCCCGCCTGG
>Ga0080013_1002113_pt1 | contig 24276 bp, 38 predicted proteins | sample ETNvirenome_6_85_FD_69236 | JGI IMG/M metagenome (GOLD analysis project Ga0080013, IMG submission 69236) | Marine viral communities from the Pacific Ocean - ETNP_6_85 (SPADES assembly) (version 2) | ecosystem: Environmental > Aquatic > Marine > Oceanic | place: Pacific Ocean | collected 2013-06-19
GCCTGAGATGCAGTCCCAGGTTTTAATACTGCCACATGCCAACTCTCTAAATTCTCTGCAGAACTCTTATCTGCTAGATTAGCACTATCAAAAGCATATAAGTCGCTAGAATGCGTTTCTCCATTTACACCATACTTAACAGTGGTTGAACTTCCATCGCCTTTATATGATACATAAATTTTATACACTGACTTCTTCTGTGCAGGATTACCAAAATCTATATCTTTTGTCTTTATACTTAATGCTGATGTAGCTACAGCTGTATCAGACCATATAACTGCAGTGCCAGTATCACTTGTATGTATAAACATTAAATCATCATTCCAGTCCCTAACCATATTCGTTTTTAATTGGTCAGGAAATGTACCACTAGATCCAAATATCCAAGATCGAGTTACCATATCGTATAAACGTATAACCCCATTTGCAGCTGGAGTTACACCATCACCTACAATTATTTGTCTTTTCTTCGGTATATATCCAATAATAGGAGTATACTGAGCAAATGTATACCAATTAGTTTGATCTATCATTTGCCTTCCATCTTTTTCAATTAAATTATCAACCTTCTGACCATCATATAAATAGCATCCAAGCCTGTTCACCCATGCAATTCCAAAGTCTGTTTTACATACAGCTGCTGGATTTTTAATTCCTTTATGCAGAAAAGTATCTTCAAGAAACTCCAAATCCTGAGATATATTGATTAGAGTCATCTTATTTTTCTTAAACTCAAGCAACCTATCTGCATATGTTTCAAGTTTTATTATAGCATCGCCATCAGCTATAGAACTTTCAAGCCGTCTTTCATATGTAAAAGAGTCAAACTTCCCTACAACAGACTTTAATATTGCATCTCCATAGGTTTTTATATTTCCTACTGAATCCTTAATTCTAACATTCCCTACATATGCAACTCTATTTGCAACAACTGCAGCTTTATATCCAGTATCAGTATCATCAAAACCTACAGCTGGGATAGAAGAATCATATCCAGTTTCACTCTCATAGGTCTCTATTTGCCTTGGAGCTTCAAGATATTCACCATCAGCATGAGCACATGCAGTTAATTCAGCAGCATCTGCCCACATTTCATAATCCCCCCTACCATACCATTTATTACCTTTAGTTACATCTATCTCTGCTTGTAAAAACCAAGTACTGGTATTCGATCTACGCATATATATCTTAAAACCTGATACTCTACTATGAATTAAAGCAAGTCCAGTACTTGATCCATTACCAGCAAATACATGAACATCCATCCTAACTTTATGATATCCTTGACTTCCAACCGCACATATATCTGTTGGCTGTAATGTTGTACCTGAAATATTTAAAGCAGATTCCTGTTTACTATCATCATAAAGAGTAGATACTGCTAACTGCCATCCAGTATTAACAGGATCAAACCACTGACTTCTAGATAAATTGTACATGTAAACTGTATCATTTGTTTCTGCAGTAACCGTTTCTTCAAAATCCATCGTATTTGGACTAGGATCAGTTCCATATTCTGCAACATCTGCTACTGTAAATATTGTATTATTTCCAGCATCTGCAGCTGCTTGAACTAATATTTTATCTCCAATTTGACAAAATTTACTGAGTCCAGGTGCTGTATGACCGCTAGTGGTTACAGTAACATTTGGAGAACTTGCTGAAAAAGTAACTCTAAGATTTATAGAATCTGCATTATCTTGTATTGGAGTAGTACCTGTAGATATATCCTGATATTTTTTAGCAGTACTGTCTAAGTCAATTGATATAGGACTGCTGATATCAGGGGTTGCACCAGCTGAATACCCAAAGAAAGACTTAATAGCCAATGCTTTAGGAGCTGCAGCACTCTGAAACCATTGAGTAATTAACTTACCTTGATCATAAGTATTACCATCATACCCCGTAGTACCATCACCAAAGAAATATCTATCTACATACCCATACCATACAGGCTCATTAGCATTACCAAAGACTGAATCCGCTATTCTTAATGCTCCATCTACGTAATAAAAAACATCTTTTCTAGTCCCTTCTGTATTATCATCCATATCCTCTATAGGACTACCCCAAGTATCATCTTCTGCACTATATATATCTACTGTTCCAGCAGTGTCTATTTCAGAAAATGCTAAATAATCAGCACCAGTCTCAGGATCATTTGAACCTACTGATTTTGTATGCCCATCAACCCTATCATGGCTAAACTGGAATAACCCATAACCGCCATTAATTTGATTAGCCCTGGCATCAACGCTACCATGTGTAGAAACACCTCCTAAAGTCCTGATCTTCCCATATTCATCCACCATAATATCCACAGCTTCATCAAGCTCATTAGGCATAATATCACGTGGATCAGCATTATCATTTACCCCGCCATGGAACTGATCTATCTTTAAAATCTGCTTAGGCATTAGATTTTAATTGGATATGGTTGATATACTGGCAGGCTTAGATCAGCCAGATCTGAAAGGAAAATACCTGTTACAGTAGTATTCTCCTTAGTAACATAATAATTAATAAATACTACTATACTTTCTAAATTTCTATTGTTCTTCTTACCCATCCGTAGTAGTACTTCATAAGTGTCTTATTCTTCATACAAATTCTTGCATAATGAAATATTCTAAATGCCAATAGTCTATCTTTCTCCAAAGACTTCGATGCCCTCAAAGTATTAGGACCAATCCTGCCATCTACAACTAGATCTTTGCCTTTATTCTTATGATTGCAAGCTTCCTGCAGTATCTTAACTGCCCTACGCTGACCAAAGTTTACTACCATATCAAAATACATATCCTGTAATGGCTCTGGTAAACTTGATGCTTTAGACGGTCTCCAATACTTCTCTAAGTAGATAATAACCGCCTCATCCTCAGTAAGATTCTCTACATCTACATCAGGATTAGCACGTTTAGATATACCATACTTAGTGACTCCACCAGGATCATCAGGATCTTTAGTTAGCTTTGCTCCGCCTTCTCGTCTAAGAACTTCTTTTATAATCTGAGAATTCATCTATTAGAATCTCCAGACAAGTTTCCCAGCAGCTACTACCACATCCATGCATTCTTTTGCAAGTTCTTGTTTTTCAGCTTTAGTAATTTCACCATCTTTTGAAGCTTCATGATACTTTTGAGCAACATCTTTTACTTCTTTTATTATTATCCTATACTTTGTAGCTGCCATAGTTCCATATGCACCTATAAGTATAACTGCTAAATATGCAGCATTGGACCAGTTTAACCATTCCATTATATTAACCTCATTATTATTGATACAATTAACGGTACGATAAGAATACCAACAGTCCCAACAGTAGTGATTTTAGTTATACTAGTTGCATTATCACTTACCTGACCATTCATCTTATCTAAATTCTTTTCTATTCTCTGTAATGATTTAAATATACTTATCTGTCTTTCCTCTAATTTTACAAGTTTAGCGGTAGTTTCTGCCCTGTATAAGTCTGTTGAATTATTTGCCATTGATCCTACTCACGCTCCCTTTAACCTCCATCATCACATCACTGAGGTCATTAATTTCTTTAATAATATCGAGATTGAATTTTTCTCTGGAATTGTCTGATACATTTAAACGATCAACCAACTTAATCACTATACTCTGTGAGTTAGACATCTCAGTAGCTAGTTTTGTTATATCATTTTTGATCTTATCCAAATCATCAGTCTGCTCTCTCTGACTGCGAATCAAATTCATAATCATAAAAGCAAACAGAACACAAACCAGCCCTGCAGCTCCTGCTTGTAAATAAATGTCTATAAATTCTTTCACTATATTTAATTCCCTGGGAGTTTACCATGTATATTTACATAATGATTTATTTTAGCCAATATCTCACTAAAAGACATAGCCTTCACTTCTTTTTTTTCTTTCGCCAACTTAATGGATTTAGGTTTAGTTCTTTTTGGTACCATTGTAATTCTTTTTCCATTTTAGCATAACGTATTTGTTCTTCCTCTATATGTCTATCAACCAGTTCACCGATTTGGGCAGTCGAAGTAGCCATCCCCTCTTCAAGGGCTTCAATTCTTGCGACAATATTCCAGAAACCGTAAACCAACATGCCACACAGAACCAGAATCTGTCCCAACCATTTAATGTTGAAAGAGAAAACCATGTTATCATCCACGAGAGTTCCCCGATAGCTTCTGGCTGTAGGTGGCTTACCACTCACTTAATCTCCCAGCCAGCTATTGACCAACCTGAATCACATCCTAAAATAGAAACAAGCACAAAAACTAGTAAGAGAAACAAAATAGAACCAGCAAAAATCCTATATTTAGACCATAATACAGCACATAAACTCTTCTTTTTCACACGAAGCATCCTATCAATTCTAGTAGTTCTTCTTATCCTCTGTAAGCGATGCATGTTGCTGTAGAGTTTGTATGGTTAATAATCCCACTAAAATTTCCATATAATATTTCTCCAGGCACCATATAAAACCAGGCAGAACTAAGATCATCGCCAATATTAGATGTAACCTTTAATTGCAAATATTCAACAGCAGCATCTCCACCACCCTTACCGAGAGCTTGTATTGCAATCCATGCTCCGCTATCAGGTTCAGATGTATTTGAATCATGTTCTGCAATAAGATCAAACCCCTTTTGACCAATAGCCAAAGATGTAGCTTCAGCTGCAGTATATTCATTTAGTCCTTTAGTCATTATTTCCTCCTAACTGCACCCTGAAAAGGTTACAATAATTATTAGTATACCAAGTAAAATAAGAATACATCCCGCAAATGCTTTGAATTCATTATGTTTCATATCACTATCCAAACAGCAATAGCGGTTTCTACAAACAAGTCTGCAGCTGTATTATAAGCCCATCTTTTCTTAGTGCCATACACTTCTTCAGTACCTTCTATGAAATACTCTGCTACTTCCCATAGTAGACCAAGCCCAAATACAGCCATTACAGCCCAAAAAGCACCTGACCCTAACCATAGTGCCACTTTACATATAAAAGCTCCACCTGCAAGGTGATAGGCAGTCCAATGGTCCAATTGACCACTTAATAACTGCCATTGAACGAACTTATGTAGTGGTTTAATCATATTCTATCCTTTACTCAGATGTTTAGATACTTCTCTATTACCTAAATATTGAGGAACAATTCTTGACAGCAACTGTGATTTAGTTTCACTTGACTTATAAGAAATTCCTCTCTTATTATAAAAATCTTTTATATCAGTTTTTGTATGTGAACTAACAGGATATTCTGATTGCAATGTAGCTATTCCATTTATTATATGATGCTTACCAATTATTATCCTACCATGTCCATTTTCATGTTTTTTAGCACATTCATCTACATAAAATTCTTCTACAGTTTCAAAACTATTTGAACGCTTTGCTACAGATCCATCCACTTCTACAAAATATTTATATCTAGACGCAGGATAAGTCAAGGTTTCGGAAGTTCCATCCTTGTGTGTCTTGGTTCGGGTGACCCCTGGTGTGGTATTAATATGGAGGGTTACACGAAAACCCTGACTACACCTGCGTATTATCATTTATGCCTCAACTTCAGATTCTTGATAACGAGTAAAATCATCAGCTGATTCTTCTTCCTCAACTAATTCTGGTTCTTTTTCCTCTTCTTGCTCTTTTTGAACAAAAGTTTGTCTAAGTACCATTATTTGACCAGATTCCCATCGTTGAAGTCTTACAATCTGGATTCTGTACTGCTCAATATCTGCTACAATAGATTTTTGATAATCAGTTAAATCATCGTATTGATACTCTTTACCATCTAGGTTTAGAGCAGGCTTAGGTTCATTGTTTTCTTTTGCCATTTGCTATTCTCCTGTTTTGTTATTTTACAAAATACATTTCAACTGTATCTGAAACGTCTTTCATTTTAATCCATGTGCCAGTTGGCTGTCCTTTGGTGATTGGTATCTGACCAAGTAGACCAACAATATGCCATTCATCACGCTCTTCCCGTGGTACATAAGTTTTAGTAGCATCGTAATCTGGGTTGAGTTTTTGGCGTTGCTTGGCAATTTCAATCACTTCAGCATCATCGGGGGCTGTTACTCCGTCTGGTAGTCTATCAGAATGATACTTGTGTTCTCTGAAATAAGTGTCTGGGACTGCATCAACTGCTGGTTCTAATTCATTCCCGTCTACGTCAAGTACAGCATCTTTTGCTTTAATGCCTTCTACTTTTTCATCCTTAACTCTACCACTCATTGCACCACCAGTTTCATCTTTCCCACGAGCAATATATTCGTCAAATGTGATTTCTTCAGACCATTTAGTAAGTGTATAATCTTCCATTATTCTTGTGCCATAATCATCAGTAAGATATTTTTCCTGCCATTTATTCCAAGCCGAATTTCCAACTAATGCAACACCATCGTGAGGTCGGATAACCCCAAGGAGTGTATCACCTTCTTCAGCCTGTTTTATTTTACCATCAACAAGTGTAACAGAATTACCAATCGGAATTACTTCACCATTAGACTCAAAATATTCAGCATAGTCAGCGGCTACACCATTATCACCAGTTCCATCCCAATATCCATCACCTGCTGTTGTGAATAGAATCCTGTTTTCGGTTTCCCAACCTCTAATAAAGTGTTCAACATTGCTAAATGCCGCCAGCATTAAATTCATACAAGTAGAACCACTATTGTCATCATCATCAACACCTATGCGAATACCATAAGTTTCACCTGTAATAGCCGCTGCTGACTCAATATCAACATCTACATTCATTCCAAATACATTAGTATCCACCGTACCACCATCAACATTTGTAAATACATACGAGCCGTAGATATTACCAACATCGGTATTGCCATCCATAGTTGCTGATAGATATAATCCCCGAAGGTTAGTGGACTCTTCACTTGCTTTTGTCGTTGTTGATACTGCACGAATATCTGCTCCTACAAACTCATCAAAAAACCCATCAGTATCATTATGTGTAATATGACTTTTTAAACCATAAAAAAGGTCACTTGCATTTGATGCACCAGCAGTTTTTGTATGAATATTACCTATACCAGTATAACCAGCAGTCGTATCAATCGCAGTATCTTCCACATCGAGGTGAGCATCTGGGGAGGAGTCGCCAATTCCGACGTTGCCATTTTCATCAACCATGAAATTAGCAGCACCATCAGTTGTTGTACTTATAGCTAAACCTCCATCGGCGGCAGACACAGCTCCTTGTATCCAAGCGTGTTCAGTTCCATTACCATCTGCAAAAGCAAGGAATACTGTATTTCCAATATTATCATCATATCCACCGAGTAATTTTAAAACATTTCTATTTTGGTCATTACCATCATTGTGAATTAACGCAGCATAATCATCAGCAACATTAGCAACAACATGAAGTTTTGAAGTAGGACTCGCAGTCCCAATTCCGACGAAACCATCCGAACCTTGTACGAATAAAGCGTGAGTTGCATTATCAGATTCTACTCTGAAATCTATATCGTTTGAAAGTTCATTAAATACAATTCCACCATCAGAAAACCTCATACCTTCAGTAGAAGCTCCATTTACCATAGCTTTTAAAGATATTATACCATCTTCTACTCCATCAGCAACATCATTTATTTGAGTTATTATCTGTGCATAAACTACATCTTGAGAATTATTATTACGCCCTTCAAAATCTATAGTACCTAAATTATCAGCATTAGCTGGTGAACCAGAGTTTCTATATATTCTTAAATTAGCACCAATAGCATCATCAGCATCAGTTGATATTAATGAAAGTGTATCTAAATTATCTGCGGTTGTAATTGTAGCACCTGCTGAAGATGTAATAGCACCATCAACCTGTAGTGTACTTGACATGTCAACTGCACCATCAATGTCTACTACATCTAAATTTGCCGTACCATTTACATCTATATCACCTTCAATATCTACGTCATCGGCAACTACTAAATTTCCATCGGCAATATCTAAAGCTGTTTGTCCGTCTGTTCCTGTGATTGTTAGTTTTTCTTCAGAAGCATCCCATGTAAAATTATCTCCAGCAGTACCGCTATAGAATATTACATCGGCTCCTGTGCCGTCAACACCTACTGTTAAAGCAGGTGTATCTGTTGCTACTGTTAATTGAGGAGCACCAGCCGCATTTGAAACTTCAAAAGCATTGGCATCATCACTTGCTGGTATAACTTCTACTTTATTGGTAGCAATCTTTAGAGCCGATGAGGCACCATCTGTATCAGCACTTTCTACTGCCTGTAGAGATGCACTAATTCCATCAGCATGATCAACAATAAGCACCTGATCAAAGCTGGCTGCAATAGTTTGTCCTTCTAATTTTGCCATAATATTCTCCTAATTATTAAACTATATCTTCCCATTTTCTTAATTCATTTTCCCAAGTATCATTTACTTTGCTCCATAGATCCCTGGCTAAACGAGCTGTCTGGGTTATTGTAGTTCGTAAATTTAATGCTAGTTTTAAAAACATTACCCGCCGACGTATGCGATTACTGCGCCTGTTGATGTCAATGTAAATCCAGTCCAGCGACCGAATATGGTCATACCTTGAGGGAAAGTGACTCCGTCTATAGCAGCACCACCGTCAGCATCTATATCTGTTCCAGTGCCAGTATCATCAGGAAACAATTGTTCTGTCTCCGCTACCAGACCGCCGCTGCTGCTGGCAAAAATAGTATCTTCTATAAATTGAATTGCTACAAACACACCAGAAGGCGCACCGCAGGTTACAGCAGTGGTTCCAGTAACAAGGATAGAGCCTGCTTGTCCGAGGCTCAAGTTTTCGGATTGTTGAACGCTGTAGGTACGTTCTTTTCTAAATTTTTGTGCCATTTTGCTTCCCCTCTAAGGTTAAGGCTTTACCGTGAATGAGTCATTTTGATTACAGGGGCTCAATTAAGAGCCCCCATAATATATACAAACATTTCTGTTTGTTGCAATCTTTATATGGGGCTATTACCTCCCCAATTTCAGATTAACGGTTATTAAGTTGGCAAAATGTCTATAATGATCATCCCTGCGAACACAGCAGTAGCAACGTGGACTTTTAAGTCATCGTCACCTGCTGAAAACTCCCATTGTGCATCGTCTATTTCGGTTGCCCTGATTACATCAGTATCACCAGCCATAGTTAATGTTGCACCACCGAGTACAGATGAAGTGCCATTATCAATATCTAATACAGCCGCTGTGGCTGCCGTTGATATGGCTCGTACATCTACTACTCTAAATGAAATGGGTGTAGAGATTGTCATAGCAGGATCATTGACTGCAACAGCAGCAACATCAAATATAATTTGATTGCCCTGAAGAACAGCCGATCCTGTACCAGCACCAGCCTGAGTTAATGTCAGGACTGTTGCCCCACCTTGCGTTCTCCACCAATTGCTTGATTTTTGCTTTTTAAATGCCATTATTTACCCCTGTTATTCCAATGTTCCTAAAACAAGCGAACTTTGGTTTACACAGGATAATGCGGCAGCATCATGAGCAGCGGATTGGTTCTTGTAGAACGCATCGCCACTTGATTCTAACGCATCGTCTTCAGCAAAAAAGTCTGCACGGTTATAGCCGTTGATTACCGCACCACCAATTTCGATGGTGTTGGCATGATCGTCCACTTCAGAAGTGAAGTGCAGATCATCAGCAACAGCTTTACCAATTGCGCCCTTACCGAATACAATAGCATTACGCACTCTGGAAGTACCAGAAGCTAGTGTTACGGCAGAATCATCAAACCGTTTCGCAACGGTAGAACCGAAAAAGTATCCAGCTTCATCCCATTCACGAATACCGACTATATCTTCAAAGATACAGAAACCAGCATAATATCCAGACATTCCATTAAGCTCAGGCATTTTAACGCCGCCTGAACCCATAAAACCGTAACGCTGTGCATTTTTATAGTCACTATCAGTTTGCAATGATGCTAACTGTTGTGGATGCATTACTATGCACCAGAACTTATGACCATCGGCACTTTCCATCTGTGGAATTTTTAGAGACATACATTTAACACGCAGTTCTCTTAAAATATCAGAAGTCATAGCAGTATCACAAGTCGCATCAGCAGAAGCAGTCATACCAATAGCACCATCTAGGTTTGCATTGGTTTTCGTGTATTTTTCCGTTCCGACGGCTGTTAATGCACCACCATCATTGATGTACCAGTTCGGGTGATACCTACGAGCAAGTCCTAAACCATCAGATGATGTACCAACGGAAAGGTTAGGCGACACACCTTCATAAAAGGATTGAAAAACCGCCTGATTTTCCCATTTAGAATACCATCTTGCTAGTTGTGGTCTTGCTTCGTCCATCAGCTTAAACACCTTCTGGCGTTGTTCTGACATAGATCCCGATTTCTTCATAACGGCTTTTCTGAACTGGTTGCAGTAGGCACGGAGCCACTTCAAGGCTTGGTCTTCGCCAGTGCCTTTTAAAACAGTGTCACCGTATACTGGTGAACCAGAAAGTTCGCTCAGGAATGGGATCAACATATTGTCCCGACCCTGTGCAACATAGTCGTTTAGAACTTCAATCGGATTTCCTGAAGGTGAATAAACGGCATTGCCGTTATCATCTTTGGAAATATCTACATTTCCAGAAAACTTAGCCCAAAAGGTATTGTACCAGCTTTCTTTGCGGAGCAGTGAGTTTAGAATTTCAACATTTGCAATCCAGCTTTGTGAGGATTCCATAGTTTAAACTCCTGTGGTATGTAGTTAACGATTTACCTGTTTATAGAGCTTTTCCAGTTCTTGTACGGAGAGATTATCGAGAGTTTCACGCAGTTCCCGTTGGTCAAGATCAGCGACTTTGACCATCTTGGCATTTTTGCCAGTACCACGAACATCGACCTTTTCAGTCGTCTTGGCTTGAGCTTTCTGAATATCCTGTCTAGCTTTCTGCTCACCGCTCATCTGGTAATGTTTCACAAGTTTGTCTACGCCAAACTTGTCTATCATTGCCTTTTGAAATGATCTCTCGTTTAATAGCCCATCTTCCGCATAGGAATTGGCAGTCTCTTTTACAGTATTGAACTCCTCATCAGAAAGTTCAATTCCTTGGGACTGGATTTGCGTTTTCATTTTATCCACAAATTCCAGATTATCCCTGGAGTTGAACCTGGCTCGGATGTTTTCCTGGGTTCGTTTATTGATCAGGTCGGCTTCCATTTGGCGAATGAGCTCTTTCTGCTCATTCACTGCCTTTTCGTCGTATGGATCAGTCTCATCCAGTCTAACTTTCTCCGTTGCCAGCCCAGCTTCGATATCATCGCCAGACAGTTTATCGAACACTTCCTTATCGGAAAGTTCTTCATCTTTCTGGGTCAGTTTGCGAAGTTCTCCAATCTCACTGCCTTGCTCGCCGATCTGTTTTTGAGAATGCGAGAGCATTTCAATGAGTTGTTCTTTGGATTTATCCTGGTACTGTGAGTGTTCCTCACGATCAGCTTGCCCTTCTTCTTCTGATGTAGCTTGATTTTCCTGCTCCGCTGTTTGTCCATCAGGTTCAGCTACAGATTCATCTTCATCAGAATCGCTACGAAGATAGAGTTCGCCATCTTTTTCAATTATTAAATTTTCATCGTCCATGCTCTGCTGTGGTTCTTTTTCTTTGGGTTCGATTTTAGCATCAAGTTCTTCCAACTCTTTGGTCAATTGTGGATCTGTCTGTATTGTTTCAGCCATTATTTCCTCTCTTGTTTATTAGTGTATGTACTTTAGCCCTGTACACATTCCGCAAGGCATCGGACTTTGTATATTTATTCTGTTCCTGTTTAGGACGTTTAATATTTTTATGTGGCATTATCGTTATATTGGCAATATCATTAAGCATATATTATTTCTTTTTCTTCCGCTTCTTATATGTACTCATATACCTATTTGTCACGACTGACCCCCCTTATCAACCTTTTTAGCTTCTATGCGCAGTTTCTCTTCATCGGTCATCATGCCTCTTTCTGTTTTAACATTCTCCAAGACTTTATGGGTTTTATCGAGGTCAGCCTGTTGTCTTGAGGCTTCTGACTGCATTTGCAAGGTCTGGTCTATATATTCAACATATTTTTCCGAGCCAGGAATAGGCGCATTTTCCACCAATGTCCTGATATCCACCAGTGACGGATTGATTTGCCCGATCATATTTGACAGGGCGAGCATCTTATTGAAGTTTTCTTCGATATTGGTTATGTTGCTTTCACCCTCATCGAGCTCTACATACAGCGAAGGATTCCTGACATCGTTGTATAGCTGACCTGCTGATTGCAGGTTAATGATCAGCTCGCTGAATGTGCTTTCCTCTTTCACTCTGATAATCCTGTCTTTTTCAGCATAGACAAAGGCAAAATTATCCACAAAATCCTTTGCCAGCACTTTTCTTAATCTGGACAGGTTCTTGAAATAGGGATTAATTGCGGCTGCAGCTCGCTGTACTTTTTGCTCAAACAGAACACCTGATTCGCCTGATCTTGCTGTTTCGCCTTTCATGGCTTCTGATATGAGCGATACACGCTGGGCGAAATTAACACTGTTTTCGGCGTTCAGCATAATATCTGGGGGTAGTGTGGAAGGGGGCATTTTCTGTGGCATTATGGCTGGATTATTTAGCTCATAGACCATATTGGGCTGATTGCCTTTTTCTTTCAGTGCTTTTACTGTTTCTTTTTCCCGTTTATCAATAAATATCCCACCAGAGAGAATCTGGGTCACATAGTCCCGCACTTGTGATTTGGCTTTATTGACATCGTCTTGAATATCCAGTAAAAGGTCAACCAGTGAGGTTTGTTCGTTGACTTGGACGTTATAGCTGTAAGACCAGATCGGAAAAACGTCAAAATTATCTGTAGGCTGATCGATATCTTCATCTTTGACGACCAAGTTCTTGAAGAAAGGTATAATAGTAGTAACGTGGATTTTATCGCTATTGAATTCTTTTAAGATCATCAGGGAGGGATTATCTTTTTTTAGTTTCTTGTATTCGTCCCTAGGCACTATAAAATAGTCCACACCGTCGAATATCTGCACCATTTTCATTGTTACCCGCTCTTGCATTTCGAGGATACGGTAGCGGTCATTAATCTTGTCATAATTTTCAAGGTTGGACGAATAGGTTTTATCGGTCATTCTGCGTATTGTCTGGGATAGTGAGCTCCACCACCATCTGCCTCTTTCCTGTTTTACGTCGTATGGGTCGATCACATATTTTTCGCTGATAACGCCAAGTGTTTCCCAACCTTCTTTGATAAGCCAGCGGCAGTGTTTTAATTCATAGTCACTGGCTCTGGTCTCTGGGTCTATATATATACGAAAGTTATTCAAGATCTCATATTTAAAGTCCAAGTATCCGTCTGCACTTATTTCCCAAGATCTTTCGATCCAGCCGCCGAGCTTGGTTGTAAGGGCATCGATAAATGCAATTTGCAGTTTATCTTCTATATCCTGTTCATCAGACAGTGCATTCCAGCGTTGTTGCACGATATCCGCAGCTTGCACTGTATTGATGGTGGTAGGTTTAAATCTTGCCTGACGGCGATGGAGTTGTTCATTGCCTACCAGTGTAGAGACAATTGGAGCAATGATATTGTATTTGAGGGTAGGTTTTTTATATTTTTTAGCGTTGGTCTTTTCGTCTGAAGTCCAGGTATCGTTATTGAGATACCTGACGGCTCTTTCGGATTCTTCTCTTGCATTCTCAAAAGAATCCTTTGAAAATTCCCATGCTTTTATAACTTTATCTGCTTGTTTGGACAGTACGCCAGCTGCATATTGTGATTCAGCCATTATGCTGTTTTCCAGTCAAGAGATCCGCTTTTTTTCGGAGACTGGAACAATTTATATCTCCATCCTCGTTTCCTTTTTTCTTCAGTGACCAGTGTAGGAAGAACCTTCAAAGCTCCGTATCTTGTAGCATCATAATGGTGATCGTATGCTTTGGTATCTATATCTTCTGGGTCATTTTCTGCAGATGGTAAGTTAGGAAAAGTTTCAATACATTGTACACAATTTTCTGTAAATCTTATTCTGGGCAATCCTTTGTCGGGAACTTCGAGTCCTTCATAGACTATTTTTGCTCCTGCTTTTCTGTCGTTATTTGCTTTAGAAAGGTAGATATCTTCGTCGGAGTAGAAGTTCATAGGGCTATATAGTGCGCCTTCTTTTTCAGAGTGTTTTGTCCAGTATGCAGGGTCGGCAATATCGTCATCAAAGTCTACTGATTTAAGTTTATATTTTTTCCAAGTATACCTATTTACGAGCTGTGCCTGTTTTGAGGCAGACAATCCTGTTTCCGTAATTTCGTCGAAGATAATCATATTCTGATCACGATCCACAGCAGCGAATAGGCACACAAAGGGAGCTTTAGTTCCATAGTCATAGAAGCGGTACAGTGTATGCGTGCCTTTTTTGAAATGTGTGCCGTACTGGAACTGTGTTTCGGGTATAATGTGGTGCATAGGATTCCAGTTATCGAAGTAAGTGCCTGCAAACACATCCCATCTGCCTTCTAGCCACATAGCTTTTAGGATGGGGTTAAGTTTTTTTAATTTTCTCACATAGCCAGGGTCATTATTAAGCAGTGTAGGGTTATCGAACACAGTTGCTGGGATAAATTTCCAAGATATATTTTCTTCGTCTATGTGGGTATTGCCAGATGTTTTTTTCTGGTAATGAACGTCGAATTCTTCGCTGTATACCTGATTTTTATCAGGAACAGGTGGGCAGATGTCTACGAATTTCCGTTTAAGCCATATATGTCCGATATTCCCAGGGTTGGATGTCAGGCATATTTGCGGTTTCAGTTCATCGTTATCGGTACGGGCAGAGGTGCTTAATTCTTCGACCCAATCTTCGGGGAACTGGTTAGCTTCGTCTATGCCGATGAAGTTATAGTTACCGCCTATGTAGTTGTCCAGGGCACGGCGATCTTGGCAATGCACGAGGTAGACTTTTGCTCCGCTGGGGAATATATAACATTTGTTACGTTCTTGCCAGCTGGCATTGTACAGTTTGTATAGTTTATCGCATTCGGGTTTGAGGTTACGTTCAAGCTGGGGGTATGTTCTACGGACAAGTAGAGCGATAAAGTCTGGGTAGTCGATTGATATTTTCTCAATTTTAACCTGACAGACTTTGCCTTGTTTTTTAAATTGTGCTGCTTTTTCTTTAGTAATTTGTATTCGATTTCGCTCATAGTGCCATAGTCTTGGTGTCAGGGCTGCTTTCCATGCAAGCATGAGGCTTTTCCCACCGCCTCTTGCGCCGCCGTAAAACACCCAATCTGCATTGCATTTAAGGAATTCACGCTGTTTACCTGGATGCGGTTTAAATAAAGTTTCACCAGTCACGCTTTTGTTCTAGGTGTCCTTCCTGTATATGTGTTCTATCGTCATTATTGTTATTTTTATCACTCATCCAGTTAGCGACTGCGGCGTGCCATTTTTTCATTTTATTTTTGCCTACCATCCAGCCTTTTGATTCATAAAAGTTCCAAAATTTATTTGCTTCTGATTCAGCGTTAGTATAATCTTTTTCTATGAAAAAGTCAACACATTCTTTAAGATTTGGTGCTATGAATCTTTTATTGGTACTTTTTTTCACAGTTTTCGCTATTTTATTATTTTTATCTTCGTAGGGTAGCATACGCACGAAGTAATTCCCATCCACATCTTCATCAACAAGATTATATTTATTTAATACTTTAATAATGCTCATGTGGAAGTTATTATTGGCATAGAGTATTGAGCCTTGGTGATACATAACATATTTAGCTATGTACCATTTATTGCGCCCCAGGTCGACAATTCGCATATCGAATACTTTAAGAACATTGTCATAATCGAGTTCTATACCTGTTGAAATTTCGGAATCAATGCTGAACTGTGCCAGTCGCATATTGACTTCCCATATACCAGCGTGGTCGCATTTTCCGCATATATAATGCCAGAAACATTTATATACTGGGTGAAGTACCTGAAACCATTCACGGTCATACAGGAGTGTGTCGATGTGTCTCTTTGCCATCTTTGCCTCTCTCTTGTTTATAAGTTTCGCTGTCAGACTTAATGTTTTCGATCAGCTCTTTTCTAGTCTCGCCTTCTGCGATGGTAATGTAACGTCCTGATCGTGTCCGCTTTTTAGCGAAGAACTTCGGATTTTCTTTTCTTTTCATTGAGCCAGTTTAATACATCGCTGTAAAGATAGCGAATAGTTTTACCGTTTTTGCTTGTATTATCTACTTTTACGGGCATAGGGTCTGACAGCTTGCGCCATTTGTATATTGCCTGTCTTGTTACGCCTAGCCGATTGCACAGCTCCTTCGTATCTATTAAAGGTTCTTTAAATATCTGTTGCATTGTATTTCCTTTTTAATTTATTTTTAGGGTTCTGTATAATTATTCCTTGTTCATTAAGTCCCAATCAGGCTCTGGGATATCAAAATCCTTACCACAATTATCACAAGTGTATGACTCTGGTACATTAGTGTCCCTTTCCTCTGCCTGATATGTTTTATATTCGTGATTACAGTACCTTTCCAAACAAACACAGGGGTCTTCCTGACATAATTCGCAAATACCCACCACTATTTCTCCACCGATGTGAATAAATGTATATAAATTGGCGTGTATTCTCCTACGTATGCCCCTTCGATATTGTAAAAAAAGAATTCTATCGCCTCTTCCCTGGGCATATCTTGCTCTAACTTGTTAATGATCTTCTCCTGGTTGTATACTATCCTCTGATGAGAATCTATACCTATTATACAATCATCATAACCATCTGCCTTCAATGTGCCCTCATCACCATAAATCTCTATATAATCACCTAGATCCATTAGCTTTTCCTGTTCCAAGGCGACTTCACCACATTTCGCTCCTTCGATCTTTTTTTTCTCTTGGTGTCCCTTTCGTCCCTCCATATAGTGTGTACACCTACTAACAAAAACATGAATATTGCTCCAAATATAAAACCTACTAAAAACCACATTACATCCTACCACCAAATATACTAAATAATGTCTGGATCTTAGAGTTATCCAACTTCTCGATTTCTTCCATGCCAGCTCTTGTGAAATGTTTCCTCATCTCCTTAATCATCATCTGCCTGTCATGATTGAGGCTTTCATCTATAAACCTAAATTTGGGCTTTGCTTTCATAACCCCCTATCCATAATACCTTCCAGTCATCTGTCATGAATCCACAGTCTATCATGAATAATATCATCTTTGCCCTGAACTCTGCCTCGCTTATTGTCAATGACCCTAATGCACTCATTAAACTTACCTGATGGGGATAATGACGTATCTCCGTCTCCATTAACATTAATCCTAACTCCCCTACAGTGAATGCCGAACATTGATCAAATTCTGCACTCGCTGCTCCATCTAATACCCAGTCTGGTGGATGAAATACCCAACTGTATAAAGAATCTTGCTTTAATCCTACATCCTTTAATCTTTGACAAGTCTCTACATTCGGTACAAATGTCTCTATCCTCACCTTGTTGACCCCCTATCTATAAAATGTCTCGATAATAATTGGTAAATCTCCGATATCGCCCTGAAATTTCCTATCTTCTTGTCCCTCCACTCTTGCGATAATTCGTATAAATGCCTGATAAATAGACGGGACTCCTCTACCTTTGCTCGCTCTATTGCGATTAATTGCTCGTGTTTACTCTTTAAAATAATCATTTGCTATGGTGGATATTATAACATATTGTTATATTTGTCAACCTAAATCTTATTTACCGTTTTGTGTAAGCGTGGTATATATAGATGACGAAGGGGGGGCACCCCACGCCTTGGGTGGGTCACCCCATGCGAATATTCACAGGATCGCAGACCTCTATATCATGCATATCTGGTCGGATGAACATCCATGCCATGATGACGTAAACCATCTATATTATTAGGGTGATTACCAATCTCTCGTCGTGAACCCGCACAACAATTTAGATATAATGTTGTGTTTCCTGCCCCCTATAAGCCCCCTACGTGGGGTATCGATACCCCTGACAAGGGTCTGGCTACCCCCCTAGGAGGGGTGTCGAGGGGTCTGGGTAGGGGGGTCAAGGGGTCTGGGGGGGATCATTATAATGACCCCCATATATATAATATATATAATAATAGATAGTAGTAATTAATAATAGTAATAATAGTGTAATAATATACACCAGTAATAATAGAGGGCAGGGAGGTCATTAAATGGGTAGAGTTTGGAGGTATATATAAAATAGTATTTGTAATCGGTCGTAAACTGTGTAACTTAAGGGGTCAGTTTTGACAGCTATTTTGACAATTTGATTTGAACCTCTGACGTAGCAGTCGGGGGGAATGATGAGGTCGTCCCGAGGGACAGCGACCGAGAATGACCCCATGAAGAGGTGAACACTCGCATGGTCTGTACGTAGTACGATAATCTGGTCAACAGTAGTATCCAGAGCAGAGCGATGCGCCGAAACAAGGCAGTAGAGGGCATAGAAGGTTAACTGATGAAGGCTTATGCCAGAAACTATACCGAGGGGATAGTCTTAACCAATTATGGAGAATATTATGAAATACATAAAAGCTGTAACTCGAACAGTAACTGCTCTGGCAGGACGAGGATGTTCGTGCAAGTTTACACTTGAGGACAAACATGGCAAGTATCAAGGCTATAAGCCCCACGACAACTGGGAATTATGGTATCAAGACCATAGCGACAGCGACTTCGAGTATTTCCTGAAGTGTATTGGCTGTGGATATGAACTGGCGAAGAAATACTGGAAGGATTCTGACGGGACATTCGTGGACTATACCGACGGCATAGCAGATAGTTTCTGGAAATGCCCAACGGTAGACTCTCGGAAATTCCCAAGCAAAGAGTCTGCAACCGAGTGGACTAGACCTACCACCATCGAAGATCAGAGCAATTCGGATAGATTTGATCTGGCTGACGAGTATGATGACGAGATACAACGAGCCGAAATTCGTGCAGGAGCATAAAACAGGTTAACTGACGAGAGCTAATGCTTGAAACGGGGGGACTATAGTTCCCCGTCTTAACCAACATGGAGTCAATAATGAAAAAAAGAACAACACTCAAACGCATAATAAGTAACTTTTCTTGGGGAGTGAATCGGTATTCATTACTAGCCAATTCTAACCTCGAAATCAGCTTACCTAACGGAGATACTCTTCAACTTTATGCTAGTGAAGATGGTAAATATGCTTCAATCGATATCAATACTCATCGACAAATAGGCTGTCTGGAAACTTATTCAGAAGGTCATGATTTCGACGATTTTACTGTCCAGAATGAGAGCATAAGTGCCTTTGATACTCGTATCGGTGATCTGGGGTGGACAAAAGTGAAATTTCGAGCATTTCACGACAAGGAAACCGAGGAAGACTCTCGCTTTACCAACGAGCAGGAATTGAAAGATATGCTCGATGACCGAGTGGGCTACGAGAACGAATTCGTATGGACGGATGAACTGGTCGCTGAATTCGCACTAGAGTCTACACATGGATCACATGGTTTGTACTCTGGATGTAAAACCCGTCAAGAGAAACTTGATCGGTTCAAGGATTTGAGGACTAGCGAGTTCATTCCTGACGATAAAGACTGACGATGGATAAACCCTGCTTGGAGTGTACCAAGGTTCGATTCCTTGGCAGGGTTCTACGACAATAAAGTCGTAATCAATCATGGAGTTGATAATGAATAAAACACTAATACCTCTTCTGGGACATGGAAACGATCTTTGTCATGGACATTTCTCTGAAGACGGTGCAACCTACATAATCAAAGCCTTGAATGAGGCTGGTTATGAGGGTGAGTATGTCCAGACCGACGAAGACACTGGATGGATAAACTACCCTAATTACAAAGAAGCAGACGATATTGTCAGTGGCTATGTTTGTGCTGACACGATGGAAGAATACTGCCGAGATGGATGGATATACCTGAAAAACACATCAACCGAGGAGGATCAATCATGACTAAACAATACAAATCAATCTGTGATAGAATCACCCAGAGGATCATCGATTTTCTGGATGAGGGTATCATTCCTTGGCAAAAGCCTTGGGTTGGTGGATCAGCAAATGCGCCGAGATCAGTCTCGACCAAGAAGGTCTACCGAGGAACAAACCTAGCTATACTTGGCTGTTCTGGATTTAAAAGCCCTTGGTGGCTTACTTTCGGTCAGGCTCGTAAACTTGGTGGTGCTGTACGCAAGGGACAAAAAGCGTATCCAGTTCACTACTGGAAATTCCCTAAATTACAGGATTGTCCCCTATGTGGAGGCGACGACCACGAGGCAGTCGCAAGTTGTCCGAAATGTGACGATAATGGAAAATATATAGGCAAATTCGCCCAGCTATTTTCGTTCAATGTCTTCAATGCCAGTCAATGCGATGGTCTGCCAGAGAAGTACTACGAGATCATCGAGGACAGTAAGAGACTGAATGATTTCAGCCCTATCGAGAAGGCTGATGAGATCGTGAATAACTATGCGAAGGTCTATCATGATGATAAACTAGCTGAACGTGGCGAGTATCTTCATGACAATCCACCGACAGTATTCCACGATCAACAGGATCGTAATTACTACAGCCCTCTGGCTGACGAAGTTCACCTGACTACACCAGAACAGTTCATCAGCAATGAAGAATATTACTCTGTTTGCTTCCATGAACTGGTGCATTCCACTGGTCATAAAGACCGTCTGGAGCGTGAAGGTGTTACTGGACTAAACTTCTTCGGCAGTCACGAGTACAGCAAAGAAGAACTGGTCGCAGAGATCGGTTCTACCTACCTGTGCGGAATAGCTGGTATCGACAGAGATACCGTAATCAAGAATTCAGCTGGTTATATCCAATCGTGGAAGAAGAAACTCGAAGATAATACCGACTGGATCGTCTGGGCTGGTACACGAGCAAGTAAAGCCTGTGACCATATCCTCGGCACAGAGTACAGCAAATAGGACAGTATGGTACTGGGGCAGTTCGATTCTGCCCCTGTCCTCTGTAGCATGGTGCTACTAATTGAAAACTAATCATGGAGATAATCATGAAACACACACCAGGAAAATGGAAAGTAAAACAATGGAAAAGGGAAAAGGCTAAAGATGGTTTTGTCACCGTTGTTGCAGATAGTAGAGGTCACGGCTTATTTCAATCGACGGAATACGGGGAAAGCAAAAAAGTAGAAGCCAACGCCAACCTAATCGCTGCTGCCCCAGATTTATTAAGGGCAATTAAGCCTCTTGTGAAACGCATTAAAGCCGAAGATTCTTGGGCAAAAGACTACATCCAACTCGTCCATGCCGAAGAAGCAATCGCCAAAGCGGAGGGAAAATGACTTGGTATGACGATTTGCGAGTTGATAGTGCAGACTATGTAGAATTTTGCGACAATTCAAAAGATGCCAGTAAATACCTTAAAGAACAAAAAGCTCTGGGTAATAAGGCAAGGATATATCGGTGGAACAATGGCTCACGGAAACAACCTTTTTATGAATACAAAGTTCACGTTTGGTGGAGGGCGAATTATGAAAACAAGTAAATGCTGCGGAGCAAAAATAATCTTAACAGATATTTGTTCTGAATGTAAAGAACACGCTGAAAAGGAGAATAAACAATGAATACGAGCCAAAGGTTCTCACTTCAATGGTTAGTCAACTTCTATGTACGGTTGTTGAAGCAAGGTAGAATTAAAAAAGATGGAGCTGGATTTCGACGGTTGAATCAGTTGCTTCAAAATGGGGGGAAGAAATGATAAACGCAATGCAGCAACGTCATATCATCGGCAAACCGCTTGGTAAAATTGAGAAAATTGTCACACCTGAAAAACTAAAGGCATTACGAAATAAGGCGGACAACCTGAAAGTCTATACCGAAGCACCCCACCGGGACGAATGGGAACGAGATGCCTGTTTAAAGGCGATCTCAAGGTTATCTGATGAGCTTGCTTTGGCTATTGAAGCTTTAATCCAAGAGGTCTTGAAATAGAAAAAACAGAAATCACAATGGGAGCGTGGCTTGTAGAATTTCCCGAAGAAATGGAGAAGTCGGAAATAAACAGGATCATGATCAGGATTTTCAGGATATTAGAAACGGATGGCATAACTGTAACGAAAAAAGACGATGACACACGGCTACATAATAAATAATACTTATTATAAACACGAGAAGGAATCAGGGAAGCTGCGAATGGGCGGTGGGTCTTGGACTATCAACCTGAAAGAAATCGACGATTCAATTTTAACGGTGAGATATAAAACCGAGAAGGCGATCTATCAAATTCAGCTTTCAGCAGCGGAAGAAAAAGGGTTTGTAAAGCAATTCAAAGGCGAACCCAAATTAGTAGTGCCAATTCAATATTGGAAAAAGGAAAATATTTATGCCACAGTCTAAAAGGTATTGGTTCACAATCGCCTGGGACGGCGTAGATGAAGGCGAATTTACTTCAAGCCGCCCTTCGTATGAATATATGGTGGAGGGTATCAAGGACTACTTGAACAAGTGGGATGGACGTGGTGCATATCTGGAATGCTGTTCGATGGAAACATCGGATAGGTACACTAACCTAACTAACCAGGTTCGATCAGAACTGAAAGAGGTTTTATGAAATATTATGAAATCATGAACAGGTATTTTGAACACTTTATTTGTGTGCTGTCAGCGATAGGCGTGGTCTATCTGACAATACATATCATACTATACATAGGGAGATAATATGGAACAACACCGAACTCTAAAAATCATGGCGAATACAGATAACGTAGTTGAGTTTCTATATGATTCGCCTAAAGAAGGGACAAACGATTATGGAATATGGCATCGTTACGCTCTAAAACATAATGGTGAAGAAGTGGGCTTATTTGCCACAGATGCCCTTCATGCTAAACTAATGAACTTCACCGTAGGCGATAGGGTGAATATCCGTAAGGAAGAGTACGAACCAAACAAATTTGGATGGAATGTCACCCCGGAAGAAGGAACGCCTGTAAGAAACGGCTCAACTTCGGAAGATATTGATGATTCATATAAAGCTGCCCCTTCTGCAACCACAGTGGAAACACGTCAATACTACAAAAACCAAAACGATGACAAGACTCACGACATCCACAATCAAGTGGCTTTCAAGGAAGCCTGTAAGATGCACGGTTCATGTGATGGTTTATTAACGCCGCAAGAATTGCTTGTGATTGCTAAAAATACAGATAATTTGTTGAAAGTATTAGAAGGCGATACTGAAGAAAATGAAATACCACCAATTCAAGATGAAGACCTCTTCTGATATAAGGGAAAAGGTAAATGTACACCGAGACAGGTTACTCCGATTGGAACTTCTCGATAGAGCTGACATGGAGCTGGATTACTCCTCCAGGCGAGAAGAAAATGGGCGTATTTATTATGATCTGTACCGACGTGATGGTGAAGGAAACCGAATTAAAATCAACGGACTCTGTGCTTTTGACTGTTTTTAAACCGAGTATGAATTGAAACGCTCTATAGCAGATAAGTTGTTTTCTGAAATAATTCGGACAAGGGACGGATGGACTTGTCAAAGATGTCATAAGTCAATAGATCAATTCTCCTCAACGGCACGTCAAGGGTTGCACTGTTCACACTTTATCGGGAGATCTAAATACAATACCCGCTTTGAAGAAAGGAACTGTGTAGCCCTTTGTTATGGCTGCCATCGTTATTTCACTTCACACCCATTAGAGCATCATGAGTTTTTCCATGAAAAATTAGGATCAGAAGGATTAACTGAATTACACAGTCAAGCAAATACCAGGTGCGGCGATAATGGAACACCTCGTAAATCCTGGTACAATTCAAAAGAACATCGCAAAGAATTACGAGAAAGGCTAAAGGAGCTTGGCTAAACGGTTCACTGATTCTGACAAATGGAAGAAACGATGGTTCAGGAAGTTGAATAATAATGAAAAAGTATTCTGGATGTATTTATTAGATCAGTGTGATCATGCAGGAATTTGGGAGGTTGACTTTGAACTGGCTGCTTATTTCTGCGGTAACTTTATTTATTATGAAATTAAGGATACATTCCGCAAACAGTTTATTGAATTTGACAATGGAAAACGCTGGTTCATTAAAGACTTTATTGAATTTCAATATGGACGTTTAAATGAGAAAAATAGAGCTCACTTATCTGTTATACAACGTTTGAAAAAATTTAATTTATTAAAATATTTAGATGGGGCTTATAAGCCCCTTATAAGTCCCTTACAAGGGGCTAAAGATAAAG
>Ga0080013_1002114_pt1 | contig 24272 bp, 12 predicted proteins | sample ETNvirenome_6_85_FD_69236 | JGI IMG/M metagenome (GOLD analysis project Ga0080013, IMG submission 69236) | Marine viral communities from the Pacific Ocean - ETNP_6_85 (SPADES assembly) (version 2) | ecosystem: Environmental > Aquatic > Marine > Oceanic | place: Pacific Ocean | collected 2013-06-19
GTAGGATAAACAGAGGCAAAAAACGAATCAGCAATATGATTTGGAACGAATGCAAACTCATCCAAGAACAATATATTGAATGACATTCCTCGAACAGCTGAGGCGCTAGTCGAAGCAGCCAGGATTTTGGAACCATTTTCTAACTCTAATGAACCTCTATTCCAGGATAAGACACCCTGTTGCATCCATTTAGGCAAATTCTCATATGCAGTCTGTAAACGACCTAATAGTTCCCGTGCAGTAGCTGCCTTGTTTGCTAGGATACCTATATTAACACTATCATTAAATACAACATAATGCAATAGGTATGATATAACAGTTGTAGATTTACCCGTTTGTCTGGGCATCTTACAAATATTAAATCTATTTTGATGAAATCTATTAATTAACTTCTCTTGAAAATCATAAGGTTCAAAATTTTTTAAACCTTCATCAAGAGTAACAATCTTTACATGTTTATTTGCAAAGTAAACCGGACTGGCTTTACATCGCATAAATTCCATTATTTGATCTTCAGTAAACTCAATTTGAGTATTTGCCCTTTTTAAATTGGGATTACCCAAATAAATGTCATCATGTGCCATACTTACATCATTTCACCAAATAAATGCTTACCTGGTTTATTTAACATAAATTTTCTATCATGATCTATAGTTTTTCTCGTTAAATCTAGAATTTTTTGTAAGTTCTCTGCTTTCTTCTTCAATTCTTCTATTTGTTTATTTTCCTCCGCCCGTTTGGAGGAGTGGGGCTCCTGGGTCATGGTCCGATACTTGGTAGTTCCAGAGTTTAGCACCAGGATAAATTTTCCTTACCTGATCCTGGACTTCTCTGCGTGATGGGGTTTTGACATGGGGGAAGAACATTTGTAGAATGTAATTCTTTCCTCTCCAAGCCAAATAGACATGGATTATATTTCCTACTTTGTTATACCCTGGAAGTCTTTGTGCTTCCTCTAATGGGTCTTCATAATGAATGTTTGATTGTGGAACCTTCATTGGTTCTGGTTTAATGATATCAATGATACTTACATAAAGATTACCTTTAGCATCATGGATCTCAACATCTTCTGAAATTGTATTTAAAATCCGATCACCAACCTTTACATTATTTTCTCCAAACCAACCACGATTAACTTCCAATGCATAAAGAACTTCTGAATCAGAAGAAACTGGAATAGGATTAAGTGGTTGCAATTCTTTAATACATTCAATGATTCCACTTTCATTAATAAATGCAATGTCCAAGGGAATCTTGGTGTGGTTCATATGAAAAGATTTTTCACTACTTTCATTAAAGACGAAAAGCATTCCACTATTTTGGTCCAGACTTTCTCTGAACATTAATCCCAATTTAAACTCAGCAGGAGTAATAGGAATTTCTATTTTAAGTGGAAGATTTAAGTATCCTTCTTTAATCAGCATTAAATTTAGACATTTTCATACTAATATTTAGGAAATCCAGCGTGTTGCCATCAATTCTATAGAATTATCTTCCATTTCCCATTCTTCCGTAACTTCAAATCCTTCAAGTTTAATAGTTTGATGAATTGACATTCTTGCATACTGTTGAGTTAATTTATCCATAAATCGTTCTACTGGAATAGATTGACTCCACGTTTGTCGATCTACTACTAAGTCATAACATCTTTCAATACTATTCCATTTAAATCCAATCTGACCATCCATAGCAGTAACATTAACTGGTACATCAAGATGACCTTTAGCATGTTGTTCATTACTAACAACCATTATTTGATGTGCTTCAATGGGATCATGCCCCATAATATTTAATGCTTCCACTAAAGGAGGCATATCTGTGATTTTCGTTTTTATACAACTAAAATGAGACATGATGACCCGAATGGTTAATTTGTTGTTGTTCAGATTTAACCGAAGCTCTATACATTTCTGCCGTCGGTTCCCTGTATTGGACATTACCAAGTTGTTCTTCAACCCTCTTAGTAAGTTCCTCACATTTTGATCCATAAACACCAATAACCTCTTCAGTTACAGTACCATCTTGCTTGATAGTAAATTTAATAGTTTCTTGTGGCATAATGTAATTAAAAACTTATTTATCACCCACCATTTCCGCCACCGCCGCCGTTGCCACCGCCACCGCCGTTGCCGCCACCATTGCCATTACCACCTCCGTTACCGTTACCGGACCCATTACCGTTGCCATTTCCATTACCATTGTCATTTCCATTACCGTTGCCATTTTGAGGTTTGTATCCGTGTCCCATCCAATATCCACCATAACCATACTTTCTAGTACCTGTTATGGGAACACAAATCTTAAGTTTTTTATCAAACTTCATTCCTGTGGGACATTCTTCCTTGCCAGGAGCTCTAAGTTCTTCTAGATACTGCTTAAATGATTTCATTAGAATACCCCAATACCAAGTCCTAAAGTAACTCCAGGTAGAGTGTTCCAATTAGTTCCATCATAGAATTCCATTTTCTTAGCTGTAGTATTAAATACCATAGCACCTTCGGTAACAGTCATTGCATCCCTTTGTGTTGTAGTTACTACTGGAGGATAAAATGCTTGAGTTGTGCTCTCACATACAAATGAAGATGCCGTTACAATACCAGCAGCTGCATTTATACCAGTGGAGTTAATTGTTACCCCAGTACCTATAACTGCACTCGTAGCAGTAACTATACCTGTGAGATTTATTCCACCAGTTCCTGTAATATATTTAGAATTGAAATCTAAATTACCACCTAATTGAGGAGTTGTATCTCCTACAATATGAGTTTGTATACCTGTTAATGATCCATAAGGATAATCAGTTGCATCAGTTAAATCAAAAGCAGGAGTAGTATCAGATCCACCTAAACTTAAACTAACACCACCATAATTAACAGAAGAATTAGATAACTTAGCATTAGCAATGGAACCAGCAAGTTGAGCATTTGTAATGGTTCCTGATAAAGATGAGGTGGGATAATTGGTTGCATCACTTAAGTCGAATGCTGGAGTTGCATCAGAAGCACCTAAATCTACTTCTATTCCACCAAATGAAACAGAATCATTAGATAACTTAGCATTCGCAATCGAACCTGCTAGTTGAGCATTGGTAATGGTTCCTGATAGAGATGATGTAGGATAGTTGGTTGCGTCACTTAAATCAAAGGCAGGTGTTGTATCAGATCCACCTAAACTTAAACTAACACCACCATAATTAACAGAAGAATTAGATAACTTAGCATTCGCAATCGAACCTGCTAATTGAGCGTTGGTAATAGTACCAGTTAGATTAGTTGTTGCTAAAGAACCACTAAATGATGCTGCAGTTACGATTCCAGTAGCAATAACACCTGTAGAATTAATAGTTACTGCAGTACCTACAACAGCAGATGTAGCAGTAACAATACCTGTAAGATTAATTCCACCAGTTCCTGTAATATACTTGGAGTTAAAATCTAGATTACCACCAAGTTGAGGAGTTGTATCTCCTACAATATGAGTTTGGATTCCAGTTAATGATCCATAAGGATAATCAGTTGCATCAGTTAAATCAAATGCTGGAGTGGCATCTGAAGCACCTAAATCTACTTCTATTCCACCAAATGAAACTGAATCATTAGCTAACTTAGAATTAGCAATAGAACCTGCTAACTGAGCATTGGTGATAGTACCAGTTAAATCAGTAGTTGCTAAAGAACCACTAAATGATGCTGCAGTTACAATACCAGTAGCAATAATACCTGTAGAATTGACCGTTACCCCACTACCTACAATAGCAGCAGTAGCAGTAACTATACCTGTAAGATTAATCCCACCAGTTCCAGTAATATACTTACCATTAATATCTAAATTACCACCTAATTGTGGACTTGTATCACCTATAATATTGGTTGTAATTCCCGTTAATGACCCATAAGGATATGCAGTAGCATCTTGTAGATTAAATGCTGGAGTTGCATCAGCAGCACCTAAATCTACTTCTATTCCACCAAATGAAACTGAATCATTAGATAACTTAGCATTAGCAATAGAACCCGCTAATTGGGCATTTGTAATGGTTCCAGTTAAGGATGAAGTTGGATAGTTTGTAGCATCCTGGAGATCAAATGCTGGAGTTGTATCCGATCCACCAAGACTTAGGGTGATACCTCCATAATTGACTGAAGAATGAGCAAGTTTAGCATTAGTAATAGAACCAGCTAATTTATCATTGGCAATAGAACCTGCCAACATAGAATTAGTAATACCAGATGCTTTTACTCTTAGAGCATCACTACTAACTTCTATAGAAGAATCATCAACAGCAACATTGAGTGTTGCACTTGCACCTAACGCAACTTCACCACCACCTGTTAAAGCACTACCAGCAGTGTATGTTACAGAATTATTAGATAACTTATCGTTAGCAATAGAACCTGCTAACTGGGCGTTAGTAATAGTACCTGATAGAGATGAGGTAGGATAGTTGGTAGCATCACTTAAGTTAAATGCAGGTGTTGCATCTGTTGCACCAAGTGATAATTCTACTCCACCATAAGAAACAGTAGAATTCGATAACTTAGCATTTGCAATCGAACCTGCTAACTGAGCATTGGTAATAGTACCAGTTAGATTGGTAGTTGCTAAGTTTCCATCAAATGTTGTTGCAGTAATAACACCAGCAGCAATATCAATACCTCTAGAATTGATAGTTACTGCAGCACCTACAATTGCTGAACTTAATGTAGAAACACCTGTTACATTTAAGGTTGTAGTTGTTGAACCAGCACCCTGAACCTCTATTCCCTTTCTAAATGTAGCAAATCCAACTGAATCTACATTAGTTACATCATCATAAGTTAATGTTCCACCAATAGTAACATTACCAGTTACATCAAGAGAAGAAAGTGTTCCAACTGATGTAATGTTAGTTTGTGCAGCAGTTTGTAAAGTACCAGTTAATTGAGTTGCTGTAAGATTGCCTGAAGATGGGTTATATGATAAACCAGTATCAGATTCTACTCCTTGAGTTCCTGTTGCACCATCAACAAATATTGGATATACAGTTTCATTAGTACTATTATTAGCACTAACAGTTACGTTAGTTGCTAACGTAGCAGTATCAGCATTACCTGTAACATTACCAGTAACATTACCAGTTACATCACCTGTCAAATCACCTGTAACATCTCCAGTTACATCACCTGTAACATCTCCAGTTACATCACCAGTTACATTACCCGTTAAAGCACCTTTAAATGTAGTAGCAGTGATGATACCTGCTGCTGCGTGAATGCCAGTAGAATTAATTGTTACTGCAGTTCCAACAATTGCCGTAGTAGCAGTAACTATACCAGTAAGATTAATTCCACCCGTTCCTGTTATATACTTAGAATTGAAATCTAAATTGCCACCTAATTGTGGACTTGTATCACCTAAAATATGAGTTTGGATTCCTGTTAATGACCCGTAAGGATATGCAGTAGAATCTTGTAGATTAAACGCTGGAGTGGCATCTGAAGCACCTAGTGCAAGTTCTACTCCACCAAATGAAACTGTGGAGTTGGATAACTTAGCATTAGTAATCGAACCAGCAAGTTGAGCGTTAGTTATAGTGCCAACAAGACTACTTGTAGGATAACCAGTGGCATCCTGGAGGTCAAATGCTGGAGTAGCATCTGAAGCACCTAATGCCAGTGAAATGCCACCATAAGAAACGGTGGAATTAGATAACTTACTATTAGCAATAGAACCTGCTAACTGAGCGTTGGTAATGGTTCCTGATAGACTGCTAGTAGGATAGTTGGTAGCATCGGATAAATCAAACGCAGGACTTGCATCTGAACTACCAAGAGCAAGGGATACTCCACCATAAGAAACTGTAGAGTTTGCTAACTTATTATTTGCAATAGAACCTGCTAATTTATCATTACTAATAGAACCTGCTAACTGAGCATTCGTGATAGTTCCTGTTAAATCAGTTGTTGCTAAAGAACCATCAAATGATGCTGCAGTTACGATTCCAGTAGCAATAACACCCGTAGAATTAATTGTTACACCACTACCTACGATAGCAGAAGTAGCAGTTACGATACCTGTAAGATTGATTCCACCTGTTCCTGTAATATACTTAGAATTAAAGTCTAAATTACCACCTAATTGGGGAGTTGTGTCACCTATAATATTGGTTGTAATTCCCGTTAATGACCCATAAGGATATGCAGTAGCATCCTGAAGATCAAATGCTGGAGTTGCATCTGTTGCACCTAAAGCAAGTTCTACTCCACCATAAGATACTGATGAATTAGATAACTTAGCATTTGCAATCGAACCTGCTAATTTATCATTACTAATAGAACCTGCTAACTGGGCATTGGTAATAGTACCAGTTAAAGATGAGGTAGGATAGTTGGTAGCATCACTTAGGTCAAATGCAGGAGTTGCATCTGAAGCACCCAATGCTACTTCTATTCCACCATAAGAAACGGTAGAATTAGATAACTTAGCATTTGTAATAGAACCTGCTAATTTATCATTGGCAATAGAACCTGCTAGTTGAGCATTTGTAATAGTGCCAGTTAAATTAGTGGTTGCTAAATTACCATCAAATGTTGTTGCAGTAATAACACCAGTGACATTAACACCAGAAGCACTAGCAGTAATAATACCAGCACCTACGTGAAGTGTTGGTGTGGTTGTAATACCAGCAGTAACGTTTATACCCTTTCTTGCTGTTATAAATCCAATCGCATCAACATTGGTTACGTCTTCATAAGTTAAAGTTCCATCAATGGTAACATTACCACTATAGGTTGCACTTGCTGCAGTTATTGCTCCTACAGTAATATTTGGAGTACCAGTTAGTCCTTGTGCATTCGTTGCAAGTGTTGCAGTATCCGCATTACCAGTTAAGTCACCAGTAACATCACCAGTTAAATTACCCTTAAAGGTAGTAGCAGTTATAATACCACTTGCATTAATACCAGTAGAATTAATTGTTACTGCAGTACCAACAATTGCAGAACTTAATGTAGAAACACCAGTAACCTTAAGGTCTTTACTGGTTGTTGCTACAGAAACTCCAAGTGTTGCTACAGTTGCAATTCCAGTGATGTCTGCATTAGTGGCAGTAAATTCATCAAAACTAAGATCACCATCAACAGTAAGGTCTCCACCAACATAAACATCAGTACTGAATGTACTTACTCCAACGAAAGTAGAAAGTCCAGTAACATTTAATCCACTAGCATTCGCAGTTACAGCAGAACCAACAACAACACTTGCAGCAGTAACATCTCCAGTTAAATCTCCAGTTACATCACCAGTTAAATTGCCCTTAAAGGTTGTAGCAGTAACTACACCTGTAATATTTGCTCCACCTGTTCCTGTAATATACTTGCCATTAATATCTAAATTGCCACCAAGTTGTGGTGTTGTATCTCCTAAAATATTTGTTGTAATTCCAGTAAGAGAAGCATATGGATAATTTGTTGCATCACTTAAATCAAATGCTGGAGTCGAATCAGATTCACCTAATGCTAATGCTATACCACCATACTGAACACTAGAGTTTGCTAACTTATTATTGGCAATAGAACCTGCTAATTTATCATTACTAATAGAACCTGCTAACTGAGCGTTGGTAATAGTACCTGATAGACTGCTAGTAGGATAGTTAGTAGCATCACTTAAGTCGAATGCAGGAGTTCCATCTGAACTACCTAAATCTACAGATACACCACCAAATGAAACTGAATCATTAGATAACTTAGAATTAGCAATAGAACCTGCTAATTGAGCATTTGTAATAGTTCCTACAAGGTTTGTAGTTTTATAATTTACCGCATCAGTTAAGTTAAATGCTGGAGTAGCGTCAGTTCCACCTAAACTTAAAGAAATACCACCATAAGATACATAAGAATTATCTAAAGAAGCATTAGGAATAGAGTTTAAACTAGCACCAGAACCACTAAAGGTTGTTGCTGTGATAATACCTACAGCAATAATACCACTAGAATTGGTAGTTACAGCAGTGCCAACATAAGAACTAGTAGCAGTTATAATACCAGTAATATTGACTCCACCTGTTCCAGTAATATATTTGCCATTAATATCTAAATTACCGCCCAGTTGAGGTGTTGTGTCACCTATAATATTGGTTGTAATTCCTGTAAGAGAATTATATGGATAGTTGGTTGCGTCAGTAAGATTAAATGCTGGAGTCGCATCAGCAGCACCCAATGCCACTTCTATTCCACCATAAGAAACTGTGGAGTTAGATAACTTAGCATTAGCAATAGAACCTGCTAACTGGGCGTTAGTGATGGTTCCTGATAGAGATGAAGTAGGATAGTTAGTAGCATCTGCCAAGTCGAATGCTGGCGTTGCATCAGCAGCACCTAATGCTACTTCGATTCCACCAAATGAAACTGTAGAGTTTGCTAACTTATCATTTGCAATAGAACCACCTAATTGAGCATTTGATATAGTTCCTGTTATATTTGATGCTGCTAAATTACCATCAAATGATGATGCAGTTATAATACCACTTGCGTTAATACCAGTAGAATTAATCGTTACAGCAGTGCCAACAACTACAGAACTTAAAGTAGAAACTCCAGTAACCTTAAGGTCTTTGGCAGTTGCACCAGCAGAAACTGCTAATGATGATGCTGTTACAATACCAGCAGCAGCAAAAATACCAGCAGCATTAATTGTTACACCACTACCGACTATTACAGAAGGAACTGTAGAAACACCAGCAGTTACGACTATGCCACCATCAGTGACTCTTAAACCAGTTCTTGCAGTTACAAACCCAACTGAATCTATATTTGTTACATCCTCATAGGTTAAGGTTCCACCAATCGAAACATCACCCGTTACAGTTAATCCACCACCAACAACAATATTTTTTGCAACACCAATACCACCAGATACAACTAACGCAGCAGTTGTAGCATTTGCTGCCTCAGTAACATTACTAACTGTAGTAACACCACTTAAAATCGTTTGATTCAGAGTACCAGATATATTACCTGCAACAGATAAATTACCAGCAACATTTACATTATCAGGAAGACCAATTGTAAGTGTTGTACCCGAAGCAGCAGTCTCAATTTCATTATTTGTACCAGCAATAGTAAATGATTGACTATCAAGGTCAACAGAACCATTTCCAGTACCACCTGTAAAATCTAAATCTTGATCAGTTAAATTACTATCTACATATGCCTTAATGGACTGTTGAGTTACTAATGCTGTAGCACTATTAGAAGCAAAATTATCTTCATCAAGAATTGTATTAATACCAACGGTAGCACTTCCACCAATCTTAAAGTTATTAGTTACAGTCAGTGCAGAACCAACAATTACATTATCAGGAAGTCCAACAGTAATTGCTTGACCTGATGCAGAAGTTTCGATCTCACTTGCTGTACCAGAAACTGCAAATGTTTGACTATCAAGGTCAACAGCACCTGTTCCACTATCACCAGAGAAATCTAAATCTTGTGCTGTTACCTGTGCGTCAACATATGCTTTAATTGATTGTTGAGATGCTAAGGCAGATGCACTATCTGAAGACAAATTATCTTCATCTAGGATGGTAGTAATACCAATAGAATTACCAATCTTAAGAGTGGTTAATGTAGTAATACCAGTAACATTAAGGTCTTTAGCAGTTGCACCAGCAGAAACTGCCAATGATGCGATTGTAGAAACACCAGTAATATTCAGGTTATTTCCATCAATAGTAACTGAGTCGCTACCAACCGTTAATACACCAACAATTCTTACATTACCATCAATAAAGACATCACCACCAAAGGTTCCAATACCAGCAAATGTAGAGACACCAGTAACATTTAATTGATCTAACTGACCCTTACCATAGAATTTATCGGCAGTTACTGAAGTAATTCCTGTAATCTTTGTTTTATCATTTCCTTTGATAATTCCGTACGTACCATCCGAATATATTTGCAAATCATTTCCATCACCAAATGTAGCTTGTGCTAAGTCATAGAATTTTAGTTTACTTGTATCCTTATCCCAGGATAAATTATAATTTTCACCAGTAAAGTTTACTCCATCATTGGTATGGAGAAGACCAATTACATTAAGACCACTTCTAAAAGTAGAAAGACCAGTTGCATCTATACCACCAGCAGTTACTCTTACACCTGTTCTGGCAGTTACAATACCCAGTGAATCAATATTAGTTACATCTTCATATGTTAAGGTTCCTGCAATAGATACTGTTTCTGCAGTTACATCCTGAACTGTGATACTAGGAGTTCCTGTTAATCCACCTGAAGTACCAGTAGTATTTTGATTACCAGCAGCATTTACACCAGGTAGGTTAATACTAGCACTACCATCAAAAGATACTCCACCAATGGTCCTAGCAGTTGCTAAAATAGTTGCTGAAGATGCATTACCAGAGAAAGTAGTTGCAGTTAAAGTATTAGTTGATGGATTATATCTAAGTCCTGTATCAGTATAAATTACATTTGCACCAGTAGCAGCATCAGAAAATGTTACATATCTTGAGGCATCTGTGGTGTCTTGAGCAGAAAGAACTACTTTAGATGCAGAACCAGCAGAAAGAGATCCTACATTCGTCCATGTTACACCAACACCAGTAGTTGATAGTACTTGTCCAGCAGCACCAGATGTATCTAAATTATCTGTTATCGTACCAGAAACAGTTAAATTGGTAACTGTAGTAACACCAGATACATTTAAAGTACCAGATACATCTAACTTTGCTTGTGGTACAGAAGATCCAATACCAACCCTATCAGTGCTACCATCAGAGAAGATTAGATTCTCATCATTTAATCCTTCAACACGAAAATCGCAATTATTACTACCATCATTGATTACAACTGAATCAATAGAATCTTCTGTAACTGTGAGTATACCTTTACCACCAGCATATAATTCTATTTGGTCATCAGAAAAATCAATATAGGTATCAGTATCGCCAACATGCCTGATCCTCTGTGTTACTAACAAATCATCACTTACAATAACATCACCGAAATGTGTAGTAACACCAGAAACAATTAAATTTGTAGTAGTGGTAAGTCCCGATATACTAACACCTTCTAAACTAGTGGCAAATTTCTGAACACCATTATAAAATAATGATACCTCGTTATTAACATTAGCTTCAAGATATCTCTCACTACCATCTTCTCTTTTAAGTTGGATTTTATCACCACGAATTCTAAGATCACCACCAGTATTTTTCAGGAAGGTATGAGAACCTCCATGCCATATCTCAAAATCTTTATTACTTCCAAATTCTAATCGAGTATCATCATATAAAATCAAATCATTTGTAGAATGATCCCATAACATTCCTGATGTATTACCATTAAATTTAACATCATCATTGAAGGTAGAAAAACCAACAACATTTAATGTACTCGTACTTACATTAGTAGTACCAAGACCTACACTACCACCGCCACCAGTTCCACCTTTCCATTTTCCTGTGCTGGAATCATACTCTAAAACCTTACCATCAACCATTGCAGAGGATATATCCACATCCTCTAAGTCCTCAATACGAACAGCACCGCCACCACCTAGAACAGATAGTTGCTGCTGAACTCTATTAACAAATAATCTATAATGGTCTGAAAGATCCTGTAAAGTAACAAATTTTTGGTCTAAAGGTGTTAAAGGATCCGAATTCTTTGCACTCGGAATAATATTTAAAAGACCTTCAGTGGTAATACTTTTATCAACTTCATCGAGATTATATTGTAAACCTTCAATTTTTGTTAAAAGTTTTTGATTCTCCTCAGATAAATTATCAACTTCCTCTAGATATTTCTCTTGATCAGGTATTTTTAATGATGCAATTCTATAAAGGAGATCTTTAACCTCAGTATTTAAACCTTTAATTTCCTCATCATAAGACCTAACTTCTACATTCTCTTCTTTTCTAAGTTTAATTAAATCCTTGACAGTAGGAATAGACCTAGAAACAGAATCAACTTTTTCCTGAAGTCTTTTTATATCCTCATCATAAGATTTAACTTCTGGAGGATTAACTGGAGTTTCTTCCTTTATTTCTTCTTCCTTAATTATTTCAGCGACTACTTCTTTATCCTCACCAAAATATTCTTTTGGAGCAGCAAATTTTTTATTTTTTAACTTCTCTTCCTCCTCTAATTTCTTCCGAGCCAATTCTTTTACAAGAACCTCATTTTGTTTATGCTCAAAAAAATCGGAGGGATTTTTTAGTGACACCTTAATGTTATTCCGAGGGTTCATCTATTTGAATATTTATCACTAAGACCAAGCCTCAGATTCGTCACCAAATATAAGGTAATTTACCATACTACCAATTCCTGTTCCACCAGATGAGGGGGCAGTAATCTCTAAAACAATTTTTTCTCTGTCTGTCATAATAATAGGATATGATGGTAAATCCCACAAATAAGTTTCAGCAGGAGCTAAATCCCTTCTTAATAATCTATATGACGACTTTCCAATTCCCTCAACTTCTTCAAAATGAGGATAAACATAAACAGAAGAAGTGCAAGTTCCTAATCCAGTATTATGCATTAAAATACTTCTGATATAGGTTGTACTTGCAATACCTACTCCACCAGCAGTTTCAGTTATGCCAATTGTAAATACACCAGTAGTTGAAATACCAGTAAGAGATATAATGGGGGATAATTTATTCTGTAGTGCCATTTTGATTCTTAATTAATTTGGCAAGATCTGCGGTAGAACCAACAAAAAGAGCATTGGTAACATTTTTTGGACCTCTCTTCTCTTCTTCATTGACATCTTTAAGTTTCTTCTGAAGATCCATTAATTTATCAGTAGCATCAGAAACACTCTTAATTAATTGTCCTGCTACTTCATATGCTCTAGGCATATCACTATCTTGAGCAACCTCAAGAATACCATTAATTGCTTCTTGTCCTTTTTCAATTATACTATAAAGATTGCCTCTTGTATACTCATAATCTTTTTCAATATCATCTTGAGTAAGTCTAGCAGGTTTTTCTCTTTGAATCACATTAGATTTTTCTTCCACTACTTCAACATCTGAAGCTAAGTTAAAAGTTTTATCTAATTTAGTATATTCTTTAGTTATTGTCATGTAATTGTACCACTGAACCCAAAGTCATCTCCAAGTTCTATCAATTCATTATCTGCTGCAGTAATACCCTTAATTGTAGCTCCCCTCAAATGAGATGCTTGTGTGGTATTGTCCTTTGCTCTTTCAACAACTATAGAATTACCATCAATCTTCTTAACAAAGATCTCTTCATCCCCAATAGCATAATATGTATTGACATCTAATCCACTTCCGTCTGCTACTGTCCACTTTAGATCTGAGAGTCCTACATCTGCCTCTACAGTTGTAATTACATCTCCTGTGTAATCCTTGACTGCTCTTGGAACAACAGAATAAGTAATATCCCTTTCGACACTCTTGGAACCACCAGCCATGTAATTGACAGACATCTTCTTGATGATATCCGTTGTTGCAGTGGAAACAGGACCGAATAGATATGTTTTTGCAGTAAATCTTAAAGTATAAAGAAGTACTCTTCTTTGAGTAAAGTCTCCTTCATAATCATCTTGCATTGTTATATTTTCTAAAACAATAGGAATATCTCTCTTCTCTTTAATACTTTCTACTAACTCTACACTAATATTATATGATGGTTGGAAATATGGTAAAATTTGCTCTACAATCTGCAATGCATCATCATTTAACTTTGTCATAACAGCAAGTTCAAATTGCATATTATAAGGAACTGGCATATATGCTTTTTTAGTATCCTTACCAGAATCTGGATCCTTTACAGTAAACTGCTGTGTAGTAGTAACCTTTCTAGATGGATCATAAGTCATCCCCGTAAACTCAAAGGACATCCTTGGCAGCGTAATTGCCGTAGACTTATTCAAATCAGGAGACTGATTTAATCTTGCTAAAAACTTTTGAGTTGGACCATAAGCCAAAGGAACCCTCATAACACCTACAGTAGCATCCGAAGAATCTGTATGAGTAATAGATATGCCATTAAACAAAGAACCAAATGAAATAATGGTTCTCCTCAAGATTTCGTTATAAAAGTACTCAAACATTGTTATTATATTCCTTTATGTTGTATTTATGGCATTCCAAAGGGATTGGTTTCACTAAAGTCTATAATAGAATCTGCTTCTGTCTCAATATTAACATTATCAGCAAAACCATCATCCTGTGGCTCAATGTCAGCAACTCTAAGAACACGAGAAGCACCTGAAGTTGCTCCCGTTAAAGTATCACCAACAGCAAATGTTCCTGTAACACTATTTACTTCCAGTTCATTTGTAGAAGAATTCCAAGTTCTCACTCTTGCAGTAGTTCCACTTATACTTCCAGTAATGGTCTCATTAAAGACAAAATTACCAGTAGAATCCATTGAAGGAGTAGAGAATGTAGCAGTTAATGGAAGATCACCTGCAGTGTATCCAGCACCACTATTAGTGTACCAAACATCAGTTACTTGACCAGGAGCATTAAGAATAGCAACCGCAGTAGCAGTTGTACCAATACCCGTCTTAGTTACGGCTAGTGGTGTAGGCATTGTCACTGTAGGTGCCACTGTGAACCCACCACCAACATTAGTAACTGTTACAATACCCAATGTACCATCACCAGCAAACATAGTACCTGCTGCACCAGTTCCTGTATTACTAGTAAATCCTATACCTGCAGTTGCCGTATAACCAGCACCTGGATTTACGATTCTAACTTCCTGAACAGATTTTGCTTTGGCATTTACATTAAGATTGCATACTTGCATTCCAGAAATCATATATGCAGTTAAAATACCAGTTACTCCTCCAGATGGAGCAGAAGATACCCCTATGTATGGTGGTGTTATATATCCACCACCCCTATTTGTGATGTTAACATATTGAAGACCACCGGAGGTTATAATACCAGTGTATGCTGCTGCTGTAACGCCCGTACCGACCACTGTAAGGGTCTGTGAGGGTCCTAAAATCGTAGAGATACCATCTTCAGTGGTTCCATCTAAATCATCTCCTACGAGCTCGTCATCAATCTCAGAGATACCAGTATCAATAACCTCATCTTCGTAACGGAAGAGTTCGCATCTCAGTTCATAAACATAATTCTTTTGTAATTGGTAGAAGGGTTTTTCGTGTTCTACATACTTAATCTCAAACAAACGATCCCCTAATGGGAAGTAAATTATATCCCCTTCCTTAGGTCTAGTAGTAAGTTTTACATTAGCTTCATTTTTCATCAATGGAGAAATATAATTCTCAAATCTCTCTCTAGAAATAATTAAAGTTATCTCATTAGTTGCCTCTATACCAAACTTAGTTAATAATACTGGATTCTGTCCATATCCATCAAAATTATCAACATATGCCTCAAGAGGATAAGCATCATCAAATTTAGATCTTATAACCTCTCTTATAACAGTCTTCTCATCCATATATTTGCGAGGTAAATAATGCACCTCAACACCATACATCCTCAACTGTTCGTTGATTAAATCTTGAACAAGATTCTGCTCAGTTTTAGCTCCTTGCTGGAAATATGGATTGAGCATAATATTAACCTATCATATCTAATGGTGGTAGTTCCCAAGTATTGGACATCTTTTCACGGATTCTTTCTAAATCCTTTTCAGCATCATCATAAATTTGTCGTCCATTTAATTCAATACCACCAGGTAATTTAACTCCCTGGAATTTCAATAAATTTTGTCCCCACTGCTTTTTAATAAGAGCAGTTGCATAAGGTTTTAAGAATGAATCATTCCATACCCTATTATAATCATTTGGGTTTAATAACCGATAACAATCCATAATAATAAAATCACCTTTATTAAGTTGATTCCAATCAATATCCAAATATAATCGATCTTGTCTTTGATTAAATCTTATTTGTTTTTCCGTAGTCATTGCAAATTGAATATCTTCTAGATATGTCTTAACCATTGCATAAGTTAGAACTTCAGTAGAACCCCAATAATAGATATCATTTAAAAATAACTGATACTTAACACTAAACATATTATTAGTGGCAGTATCCATCCCATCAAAATGCATTACTTTAGTTACACCAATAATCTCTGGTGGAACTTCTATATAATTACTATTTTCATACCAATTAAATGATGTAGATACACCTGCAATGTCTGCAGTTGCGGTAGTTGTAACTATTCCTGAGGTATTAGTTGAAGTAGAAGTTTTATATGCTGTTCCTCTATCAATATCATCTTGAGTTACCTCATATTTCATAAACAACTGAGTAACACCATCAAAATGACGCTCATTGAAATACTGAACTGCATCATCGATTAAATCATCAACTTGCTCATCAGCAACATTAACTTCCAATACAGGAGCTCCTAGCTGCCTTAGACAGTATTCTTTAAATGTTCCTCTACTGGTTGGTTGTGACATTTACCGTATTATCCCTTGTAATATTTAGGGTGCAGATGATATACCCGAATAAACTAGAATATTACCATTGACAATATTATATATTGTTGCACCAGAACTTACCAAAACGTTATAAACATATCGACCTTGTGTCAAATTCCTAGTATCAGTAGAACCAAGAGATATATTAAATATTCCCCCAGCAGCACTTGTAAATCCAACTGTGAAAGTAGTTGTAATTCCTAAAGTTGCTCCAACAGCAACACTCTTAGACATTTGAGCAGATCCTGTCCATCCAGTGGTTGTAGCAATACCAACAGCATTTGCTGTAGAAAAATCAAATACAGCATTAGATGTATCAGTTACATTATATGTTGCACTAAAATTAGAACCACCATAAATGGTCAAATTCGCTGCATATGGAACTCCTGCATCTGGATCAAAGGTTAAATTTTTACTTGCCATTGACTAATTCCCTTAGTAAAGATTTGATTTCTGTCATCTCACCTTTTAAACTATCAAGATCATCTTTCATAGTGTGAAGATCTTGATTTTTTAATTTTTTTACATCACGTCTATGGACGTATCGATCATGTTCCATACTATTTACATTAAGTATTGCTCCTGAAATAGGATCTCTTGCAAGATCACTATGACCATCAACCTTATAATTATCATCCATCACGCTAATGCCATAACTCTAAGATCTTTCATTCTTGGAACATAAACCTGACTGGTAGAAGTTAATACAATCTTGACTCTATAAGTCCTATATGAAGGTAAATCATCTGCAGTAAATGAATATTCTGCATAATCCAAATCACCAGCCTCAAATCCATAAGTATTTGATGGTGTAATAAACTTGTCAGGTTGACCGTTATTATCTTTAGCGGCAATAACTGCTCCAGTAGCTTTGTTTAGATTCTTAAAACCAGGGAAAGGTGTAAATACAGGATTTAAACCTTCTTTATTACTGATATAATAGAATGCTCTAATATCACATTCAGTATTAATATAAGCATCCACTAGTATCTTAAGAGATGTGGCAGAATTTTCTAAAGAAATTTCCTTAGAAATATATTGACACGCTGTTGGATCATTTTCAATACCACCTACTCTTGGATCAGTTGCATAATCAGTAATTATTTCATTGACTCTATTTGAAGTAGTAATAACACTAAGTCTTTGAGAATCAACCATAGGACTTAAGAAACTATTGGTAGAATTAAGGAATAATCTCAGATTTAATGATTTATTCCCTGGTTGGTTAGTTAATTTTCTTTCTTCATTAACTTCAGATCCAATTAATCTAGGAGTAGTCATGTAATTTGATTCATTCAAACTTACACTTTCATACCCATTATCAACCCAAGGAATTTCTGTTCCACTCATACTCTTACCAGTAGTGGTTCTCATTTCTCCTGTTAAAGAAGTTCCTCTAATAGTTAAATTCTGAGCCATTGGTGTAATAACCTCAAAAGGCATATTTTGGGATGCATGTATATCTGATCCACCAGTAGATTTACTACTATTAAAATACAATTTAGGCCATCCACCCGTACCATCACGAGCAGAACTCCCTCTGCTCCCTGTACCACCACTCATATCTATCTTAAGGTTATAATAATCAAATCCGATAGCATTTGCTACATCTGCATCACCTAAGTAATGAAGCTTGTTAATTCTACGTAATGAAACTCCACCTAATTCATATTTGTAAATTGGAGTTCCAGAATCCCACTCAACAGAACCAATATTACCTTCATCAGAACCATCTATAGATCGAGTGCTAATACCTATATTGTTACCATTAACAGAGTCTATTGACATAATTTCAACATCATCTCCATCACCAACTTGAATATATCCAAAGTTTGTACTACCAATACCTACTCCTTCAAAAGTAGTAAAGATAGATGCATCTTCAACACTAATAGTGGTTTGTGTCTTGCTAATATTCCCTGTTAATCTAGTGGGTTTAATATCTGGAAGAGCATGTGCAATATTGACAGTATTATCATCAAAATACATTCCATGATTCTTATGATCAACTTTAATATTAGTTCCTGTATTAATTTCTACAATAGAAGAAATTTGAACATCTCCACCATATCCAGCATTTAATGCATTTGTATTACCAGCAGCATTGGTAAGCATTATAGTCTTAGCAGCACCAACTGAAAAATTACCTTGAACATTATTCACAACCAATTCACTTGTTTGTCCAATAGAAACAATTGATAACCTACAATCTCTACCAACTGAATTTACACCTAACGTTGTAAATCCAACAACATCACCCACAATATAACCAGATCCACCAGAAGTAATAGTTGCAGTTCCAACTACACCATCCTTAACATAAACAGATGCTACTGCTCCTCTTCCGGCACCACTCACAGTGACCAAATTTACACCAGCAACTGTTCGTGATCCATCAGCAGGAGTATATCCAATACCAGCATTAGCAACAGACATGGTTCCTTCTGCTTTACCAGCAACTCCTATCAAAACTCCATTGGCAAGATCAGTTCCGCTAGCATCCTGAGAAATTTTACGTCCAAGTTTTAAGGCAGTATCTGCAACTGTAGTACCAAGACCAACTCTTACTTGTCTTGAAACTATATTCAAGGAATTTGGCATTAACCTAGCAATTTGCTTATTTCCCGTTGCCAATGGCGAATTATAAAGCTCAACAGAACCAGATTCTAAGAAATCTGCTCTATAGATCTTAAATTTAAGATCTTCCCACTGACTAGGTTCCCATGTAGAAGCATTCTGGGATTTAAACATTGATCCCAAATAAGGCTGGTTAGAAATATAAGTTTGAGTTAATATATCAGTTTCACCAACTCTAGAAACATAAACACTATACTTAGTCGAGTTTGATGCTAAAGCAATAGCATATTCTCTACTACCTTCAAGATAAACAGGTGCTTTAAATTTAATATTAGTAGCAACGGATCCATCAGAAGAAGTTCTAATTTGATCTGGATCAACTACTATTTCTGAGAAAGGAAGAATATGTTGTGTTGGCATTCCTGCTTCCATTGTTCTTAACTGGAAAACCATTGGAATATCATTATCATCTTTAGAACTAAAGAAGATATCACAACTTGTTACAAATACTCCATTAGAATCATCAACCAAGAACGATTGTGCAAGAGGGTCATACCATCCAACAACTACATTCTTCTGAACTTCTTTATTAATAGAAGTGGAATCAGTTTTCATTAATCCACTAGCTTTTTCAACAAATTCTGAAGAAAATTCCATCTTGGTTTCAACCCGTGCATTCCTTACAGAAATAATCTGTTCTTGAACATTTTCAATAGTCCCAGATGCAGTATAAGACTCTTCTGAGATAGTTGTTGCAAAATTCTGGTTATTATCTTTATCATTTATCAAGGTAAGGACTTTTGTTCCGCATTCAAATTTTGGAGCCTGTAGTTGCCGAGTATAATCTGGAATCAAGAAACTTGCCTGCAAATCTGCTGATATACTTGTAACCAAGTCTGTAGATAGAATAGTGCCCTCTGCCCCACTTTGCAAACCTATAATCTTCATTCCTGCTATTACCCAACCCCAATAAGTACCACGACTTTGCTCTTGCAAAGAGAGTAAATCTATATTAACTATATCAGTATTAGAAGAATAACTTGAACCTAAAGGTTGATTGGTATAGGGATTTTCTCTATATGTCTCAGTTGGAAATTGATAATGACCAGCCTTATGATTTAATGCTGCAACTCTAAAATGCATATGCGGCCCGTGGGCGTATTGGACCTTACAACTAGTCATTTCCCCAACCTGGAAAGTACCACTCTGCATAGATACACTAAGAAGTTTTGGTGTACACCATTGAGTAACATCTACACCATCCATAAAAGCATGAAGCCGTGTATTTGGCTTCATTTTCTTCGCGTTAATCGAAATATTCCTAGATCTCATATAAGGAACAAGATCTCTACTTACAACTTTATCACCAATATTAATAGTATCCCACTGTTCCGTAACAACTGTTCTAGAACCAGTTCGGTTCTTTACACCCATTTCAACCTTTTCTCTTGTTATATCCTGAATGGTTTCTGTAACAAGATCTCCTATGTATTGGCGAGATCGCCCACCAGGTCCTTGGCCTCTCCATCCTGATTCTTCTACTCTACTTTCAGTCTTTACAACATCCCATCGAGCACCAGTCCAATTCTCTTCCCAAGCACCCCAAACAGTTGGGCCCATACCAGTTTGTGGATCCACACCCTCATTCTCTTGTGCTCTCTTCATTGTTTCAGCAAAATTACCTTCTTGTTTAGTAACTTTGGGTTCCAATCTAACTTGATCCATCCAAGTATCAGAAGATGGAGTTAATTCAAGAGTTCCATTCCAGAAACTAATTAAGAAAGGTGTAACACTTTCAGTTCGTGTTGCAAATGCTTGATTTATATACTCAACTTCAGTAAAGTCAAGCATTAAAATATCATTCATTTTTCTCACATTATTTCCTTCAACAGTTGAAGTACCATCATCCTGAAGGTCATCCCGATTAGTAACAGGACCAAACATTAATTTAATTTCAGATGTAAAATGTCTTGGTCTAGTTTCTTTACGTTCTCTGTCGATGCTATTTTTAATACCACCTGAGAGATATTCTTGTGACATAAATGATGTAAAATTATCAACATATAATCCAGACTTAAATCTATTAAGACCATCTGCATCAGGAACAAACATATTTGCGGTATTAACTTCCAATAATGAAAGAGTAGTATAATACTCTAGATTCCTAATTCTATCTTCAAGAACTTTAATGTCCTTCATTTGGAATCTCTTATGCTTCATAAAGTCCAAAATAGCTTGTTCTGGTGTATAAAGATAAGGTGGTAAAGTTACCTGACATATCTCCAAAGCATCATCAACGGGTCCTGGTCTTTCAGGTTTTTCAGCAGGGGTTCCATATTTTACAATAAAGTTTCCAGTCTTTGTTAAGAAAATTCTATCAATTCTCCCCAAAAAGAATGAATATGTTGTTTGTAATGCTTCATCTGAAGCCAAAACATTTGGTGGATTTTGACCAGTTACATTAAAGTTTCTTCCCCAGAACTCTAGAGGAGATCTCACACTTTCAGCAACAGTATAAGGACCAACTCTAGGTCTAATATCAATCATATCAGTATTAGAAACACCATTAACCATTCCAATCGATTCGTATGGGAAGGTACTGTATGAATCAACTGTTACAATATCTCCAGTATCTGTAGATTCATATTTTGCATTCTCAAAATAAATTTTTATTTTTCTATCAGGTATTTCAGTAACTTCTTTTCTTACTATTTTACCATAATCCCAGAAGGTAGATTCTTGACCTCTTCTATAGTCATATCCCGCTGTTACATTAAAACTTGGTTCTACTAGAGTTTGTATAACTCCTTCAGTTCCAGACTCTGCACCAATGATAGTTTCCCCTTCAGTAAACAGAGTTTCGTTCTTAGTAATGTATCCAATATTAAGATCATCTAATTTTTCAGAAACAATTGCAATAGCATCACTACTTTGTCCTGTTATTTGCTCACCAATCACCATTTCTGATGTTGTTGCCGATAGACTCTGAATCGCAGTAAGCGTCATCTTTGGACATTGTGGATCACTAGTATTAGAAGATTCGTAGATAGCATGTATTTTTATAATATCAGGGAAATTTAAAGATATTTCCTTATCCTGAACTCTAGTTCCAAACGGATAAGTACCAAATACTAATCCATCCTGAAGAGTTGTTGTTCCAATACCAGATGCACCATTATTGGATTTATCCACTACTATAGAATTAACTCTTTCTCTTATTTTTTGCTTTATTGTGGGTTTATTTTTTCTCAAAGTAGCAACAAGTTGAGAACCAGTATCTGCAGATCCTAAGTCAAAAAACTGAAGCAATGTTCCGCCACCAGTAAGACTCATCTTATCTGAAGTCAGAACTTCTGTAGTTCCATCCGATCTTATTAAAGTATATCTTTCATCATCAAATGGTTCAAATGTTTCATTTAGACCAGATTCAACTTGTGCAGAGAATTGGTTATTTGAGATATCAACTTCAAAAGTCTTCCGTATAGTAATATATGAATCTGTTAAATCAACTGTAGCAATATTCTTTTTAGGTAATGTCGTATAAAGAGTATTATCTTGTGAAGGGGATAGAGGACTTCCTTCAAATTTAAAATCAGTTACTTCTATATTATTAGTAGGTAATTGACCCTGAGCAAAACCAGTTACAGTAGCAACACCAGTAATAGTGATTGTATTGGTATCACCTACAGTATTAATTATAGCATAACTCCTATCAGTAAATTCTGGATTACTAAAGGAACAAAGCATATCCTTCTTACCAATAGATAACCACTTTTGGTTACCACTTTTATATGCCGTCGAAATTCCTAGTGTACCAGTACCCCCATAACGTCCAGCAGATATAGTAACAATACCAACTGGAAATATAGTTTGTGGTACTACGTCCGCAGTAAAGGTATTAATTCCAACAGTCCCATTATTAGTTCCTACTACAGACTCTACATCACTCAATGAATGAGCAGTAACAGCTATTGCAATTCTTCCTTCTGTAATACTATCAAATGAAAGAGTTTCATTTGGAATAAAGTTTCCAGTTACTTCATAGCAAGTTATTGCAGTTCCAGCAGAAACAGCATCTTTAAGAAAAGCAGTTGCTCCACTATGACTACCTGTAACATAAGTAGGAACACTAAGAGTAACTCCATCATTAACTGTTATATCAGTAGTAGTTTGAACATCATAAAGTGAAAGATCCCACTTATTTACATTGCTATTTGACAAATCATAAGATCCACTCTCCAATCTCATATCATATAGTCTAGCAACCCCAATTTCTTTACTACCCACCGTACCATTAGGCATTTTAACATCACCATATGCAGAAACAACTCCCTTTGTAGGAGGAACTCTCTTATCTCTTAAACTTAAAGTATAGGTATTACCAATACCAATTGTAGGTGATCTAAAGACATTATTAACCGTTAAAGTAGGACCAGTATTATACTGAATCGCTTGATCCTTTATAATTTTAGTTGAACGAGGTTTATCGCAATCTAAAAAACTAGAATTAACAGTCTCAATTTCCCATCCACGAACAAATGCTTTACCTGGAGAAATTTGATATAACGCTAAATCATCTGAAGGTGTGGATCCTCCTGAAGTAATTTGACCTGCTTTATAAACTCCTCTACTACCCATTCCATTATTAAAGGAATTTTTTAAATTGACAGTAAAGGGTTTTACATAATAATCTCCCGATTCTGCATATGTTCTTCTAGCAAGAATTTCTAGGAAATTGGAATTATAATCATCTGCAGGCTTCTTAACCGAAGTTATATTACCATCTTGTACTTGTGCAAGTTCAACAAAATATCCACCACCATTAGTTGGTGCTTGGATAGTTACATTTGTTACCTGAGTAGTATTCTGGTTATTAATCTGCTGTTGAAGTATATTTACATTAGTTACATTAGTTACATTGGTTACGTTAGTAGTATTAGTTACATTAGTAGTATTAGTAGTATTATATACATCACCTGTTGCATCAATATTAGCATTATTAGCAGCAGTTGTTGTAGTAGGAACATCAGCGGGATTTACTACAGGACTTGGTGCAGGTGAAGGTTGACCACCAGCATCATCAGTATAATCACCTAAACGTTTTTTATACAATCCTGCTGTAATTTTTAATCTATCTGCACCAGGTGCTGCATAATTATTAAATCCTTGAGAATTGTCATTTAAAGTAGGATCTACATCTGCATTAATTATTTCTTCTGTTACAAATAAACCAACTCTAT
>Ga0080013_1002115_pt1 | contig 24272 bp, 18 predicted proteins | sample ETNvirenome_6_85_FD_69236 | JGI IMG/M metagenome (GOLD analysis project Ga0080013, IMG submission 69236) | Marine viral communities from the Pacific Ocean - ETNP_6_85 (SPADES assembly) (version 2) | ecosystem: Environmental > Aquatic > Marine > Oceanic | place: Pacific Ocean | collected 2013-06-19
ATTTCTCTCTTATAGTTCCATCAGGATTTGTTCTCTGAGACAGAGACATCTTTCTTCTAGACTCTTTAGAATGTTTATGACCTTTAAGTTCCTCAGATATCTTTCTTCTAGTTTCTTCAGATTGGGTCCTACCTTTATTCGCCTCAGACATTATGTCAGATAACTTTCTTCTATGTTCTTCTGAGAGTTTTCTTCCTCTATTACTTTTATTTCCCTTACTTCCTTCAGATATCTTTCTTAAAGTCTCTTTAGAATGTTTCTTACCTTTTGGCCAACCCATACTATTCTCCTCAGTAGTGAACCAGTCGCAGCGAGATAAACTGCGCATTAAATCTTATGTGATTTTGTGAGATGTTATTGAACCAGTAAACCAATAAACCCCCCCGCACTGAATGTTTGTGCCGGCCCATATTGAACCTAAGGTGTTAATCTTAGATTCTCAAGCCACGAAAACCATCGTAATGTGCTAATCCTACCGGGGACCTCGACACCAGTCGTTAACAATATCCATAACATTCATCACATAATATTGAGAGAGTAGAGAGCAACATCAACTATTAAAAGTTGATACATCACTGTGCATCCCCAATACGTTCACCTTCTGTGGCTACTACCGGGTCTACTCGTGATATATCAACAGAGCAGACTCACCCCGAAAGGCGCATGAGCCTACTCTGTTAAGCCGAGACCAGTAGTTAACTTAATGAGTACTGGGCTCATGCTAAGACCGGGAGCAACCCCGGGCCTAATATAATATATCACGCTGCCGCAGTTTTGTTTACGACTTTTAGAAAAATACCATCACGTAAAAAGCGTTTGCTGCCTCATAGACTAAAAGTTCATCTACTCCGCCAACAACGCTGTGTGGTACCTCAGCCCAGGGAAGTTGAAGCGAACCATTAGGTCCGATGACGATTCCTTCGCCGGCGACATGACCGACGACGGTGCTCGTGTCGACATATATTGGGGTAATGCTGTTGTTTGAGATGAGAAGACTAGTAAATGGAGCAGAAGAACCGTAAGTAGGGTTCATAGCCTCCAGTGCAGCCTGAACTGCAGCGCCTAGTTCGGCAGCACCTGATGCTGCTATTTTTACTACAGCCGTCTCGCGTGTAACGACTGGGCTGTTAAGTAGTTGCTTCGATGTGATTCCAAATGTGCTCATAATAAATCCTTTCTAGTGTTTCTAGTTTTAGAGCGATGGCTCTGGAGGAGTCCAGGCCGGGGTTTGTACTAAAGCGAGAGCTTCCTCGTATGTGATAACGTCTACAAGGCCTTCCAGAATCCGGACGTTGCTCTCTGTTGCATAGTATTTGATTAGTCTAATGGTTTCATCAAGTGAATATCTTTCTCCTAATAGAGAAGCTTCTGATATATCGATGTTACTGCTTAGTGTTGCGTATGTAATCATTTGTGTTCCTTAGTTTTTAGTGGCGATTCTTTGATGCCTGATAGTTTGCCATAACTTCAATATCTGACAGTGTTCGAGCATATGTTCTTGCTTCATCAATGCCACCTTTCCAGTGGTTGAAGTTACCTTTGCCGAGAAGAAGATTTGTTCCTGGTCCATGAGCAGCGAGGGCCGTCGTGGAATATAATACTCCATCAGCATAACAAAGAAGGTTCCCTGATGCTACATTCCAAGTCATAGTAAGCAAGTGCCATGCATCATCAGCATAGGCAGGGAACACCCCAACATGAGGTCCATATGGGTCCATGAAATGTATGTCCAAAGGATTGAGCGCACCTGCACCATTATCTCTAATGACCCAACCCCCAACACCACGAGTTTGTGCTAGAGTCGTCTGACCTAGGTCTGTGCTATCACGGTTACACCAAACTTCAAATGTCCAATCCACTGCAGTATCTGAACAAACCGTATTATTCATATCAACGAAATCTACAACACCATCAAATGTAGGAAATAGTGGAACAACACCGACGCCATTAAATCCCGCGCCACTAACATCTATCCAGTTTGGTGATGAATAGGATGATGCTAAGTATTCACCGGATAATGCTGTCTGAGATATCGCATATCCATGAGTACCTCCGACGCCGGCTCTATAGTTTGCCATCACTTCATCTGGTGATAGTGCCTTGTCATAGACCCTTACTTCATCTAAGGAGCCATCCCACATGTTTGACCCCCATGTGTTAACACCGACACCGAATCTTTGAGCGAACCCACCAACGAACGATTGGATTTCACCATTTGGGTCTCCCATTGGTGTTCTGCTAACATTCAATACTCCATTGATATAACATGCTATGGTTGTTTGAAGTAACACTTCATCATAACTAACTGTAAATACTAAGTGTTGCCATGTCGCATCATTTACAGGAATGTTTGAGTGCAAATCTAGCGTCCCCCAGTTAACCGGGTCTAAATCAGCCAATCCAGTCATAGCGTTTCCGGTTCCTGCAACGCCATCAACTCTTATGGCCAAGAAACCTGGACTAAATAATGAGGCTGCTGGAGGGGAATCAGATAAAGCTACAGTATAACGACCGGTGTTGGTGGTCTTGCACCACGCTTCCACAGTTTGATTCTTTAACAACTGAAAGTCAGTAGGGACTGTGGTCACAGCAGTAAACTTATCAACAACGCCATCAAATGTAGGAAATAACGGTGCTGAACCGTCCAGAGTTACTTGATTATGAGTTGTGTCCATCCAGGCAGAGAGTGGGGCTACTGATTCTGGACGATATTCAGCCACCAATCCTACTCTCTGTGCATGTGATGGGTTTAGCTTTGAGGGCATACCCGGGTTTAATAGGTTCTTAATCATTATCTTTTCTCCAAAACTTTGAGAAGGTCAAAGACCTCGTATATTTCTGCTCTCACTTCACCAACTTCCTTGTTGATAGCGGCCCTCCACATTGCGGCATCGGCGGCAAAGGCTTTGGCCTCTTCTTTCTTTCCTGCTAATGCAAGATTCTTTATTCTCTTCTTATAACTACCCACCAAAGAAGCAGTTAGTTTCTTCTTAAATGAGTTTAAGTAGTTTTCAACGGCACCCTTGCGTTTACCAGCGGGAACCATCAGTGTAGGTCTAAGTCCCAACCCCAAGAGTTTTCTAATAACATATTTCGGCCATGTGTCTTTAAGTTCCTCGATTTCAAGTTCGGCACCTTTATAAGGTACACCTTCCAGCACGCCTTTTTCTTTTGCTTTGTCCAAGACCATTTGAGTTTGCTTTGCTGCTGTGCCACCTATCAAGGCAGAGCCGAACACCTGAACTATTCTTTCCGGAGACATGACTCTGCCCCACTTATCTTCTCCGTCTTTTCTGATTGTTTCCCATGCATCAACAATGGGACCACCACCTAAACCGACTATTTCTAGCATATCACCAATATTCATTCTCTCGCCGGCTTTCTGTTTCATCCATAGAGACATACGCCTTTTATCTTCAGGTGTTTCCGCACCATCGATTAGTTCTTTTGCTGTGGTCTTGGCAGTGGGTGAGGCCCATGCCCATGCGCCCATGGCGTTTCTGAGGCCCATATTAAAAGGACCGTCATATGACCAGGAGCCGATAGACTTAGTTTGAAGGAATGCTGGGTTTGAAACTTGACCTAACAGTATAGCATCAGCCAGTTGTGGGTCCCATGATAGTAGTTTTCTGAGTTTATCTTTGGCTCTTCGTGTCTCGATATCCTGTGCTTGTGCCAGTGTTGCTCTTCCTAGGCTATCGGCAGCTCCTTGTTTCATTAACCTAGCATTCAGAGCAGCTGAATCTGTGTTCTGGATAACTTGTGATGTTCCTTTCATCACATTTCCAACCAATCCCCCACCTGGACCGAAGAATGCTTTAGAGAACCACGTGTAGAACGGGGATGCAATACCAATAATAGGTGCTGAACGTAACACTTTACCTAATCGACCTGTGTCACCGTAGTTAAAGAATAATCTTCGGCCCGATTGCATAGCAGCCTTTGCTAGCGCATCTAAGGCACCTTCATCTAGGAGGCTCGAGTAGTCTTTACCTTGAACACGCCAACCGCTCTCAGTTCTGCTTATTGTTGTAACCTCACCTTGTCCGGTTCGTATTTGAGCAGACTCACCAGGTTTAAGTGTTTCATTCAAGTCCTTTATTGTACGATTTAACTGGAACATTCCCTCTTCAAGCTTAGGAAGTACGTCACCATATCGATAGGCTTTCTGTGCCCACTTACCGTTCCATGTACCATTCGCCAACCAGTCCCTCAACTTTTTAGGAATATGTGCAGCTAGCGATTGAGGAATCGCACCACCTTCTGTCATTGCAAGTTCAATAGCAACTGCATCTGTGCCTATCTCACCAGTCTTTTGTAATGCTCTAAGTTTAGCACTAAGTTCTGGTGGTAAAGAGCCGGGGTCATCGAGAAAATCAATCCATTGTTTTCCTATCTTCGCATTCCGACCGACATATTCTGGGATGGTCATCCTTCGCCTTATTGACTGAAGAATAATATTGGCTATTGTGTTGTTGGCTGCAGAAGCTGCATTACCCACAGTAACGTGACGTTTCACCCACTGGTCAAACTTACGTGCTAAACTATCTCTACCAAATAGAGATGTCTGTGCTTTATCAAACCAATCGATAGCCCTATATGCATCACCATCTAACCAACCTGTCTCATGCTCTTTCATTCTCTCAAGTCTTCGCCTAAGATTCTTAAGTTTTCTTGTTGCTTCTGCTGCTGATAGTTCTGGTCCTGCAATATCTCTTGCTTTTTTCCAAATATAACCATCATCCATGTGCCGAGCGATATCTATCGGTGAAACATCTTTTGGCAAAGAGAATAGCGGGTCTGTTCCTAGGATATCATTTTGGACTAGTTTTTCTGCTAGCCACGACATCCCTCTTGATGCAGGCTGAGCATCAACACCCCGGTATGGTCCCTGCTTCTCCTCAATAAGGGTTCTTCTAGTAGCCTGAGCGGCTTCTTGTGAAATACGACCAACAGTCTCCATCAAGATTGCTTCACGAATCTCAGGCACTTTGACAACTGCATTGTGTATGATACTAACACTGTCGAGCCAATCTCCATTGGGTTTTTGAAACCCGAAACCTCCGATGGCTTCGCCTTTTCGATGCATCTCCAACAGCTGTTTAAGTTCACGAACTGCAGTTTCTTTTTTAACGCCGGCATCTACTAGTTCTTTTACAACAAGTTTCATGACACGCGCATCTGCTAAGTTATTGACTGTAGCCTCTGCTAGTGCTTCTGCTATTCTGATTTTTACATTTGCTTCTGGAGGAAGAAACGCTTCTATTTGTTTAGTAAGTTCTGTTACAGCTGGTGTTATTTCTTCCGCCACCTGTCTCTTAGTGGTCTTGCTGCGAGAATGCTCGCCGCGCGAATCGAACCCTTCCACTATAACAGGCTGTTCATGCCCCTCTATAGTTGGAGGGTTCAAAGCCCTATCAAGTTGCTCATCAGCTTTCTTAAGGTCATCCACAATCTCTTTGAAGACTCTTTCTGCTCCCATATCATCTGACCACTCAAGACGCCTTCGAATCTCTAGAAGCTTTGCCTCAAGTTCTGGGAGGAGAATGTCAGTAGCTTTTATCGCCACTTTACCACCTGTAGCAGTCACAGCTGCATCCGGGTTATTGCGGAGATTTGCTAGTTTTCCTAAGCTATCATTAACAACGTCTTCTAGAAACAAAAGATACTTATTGCGAGGAAGGTTATTCCCTAACTCATCCATCATTTCGACTATCTGAGGTATACCTTGCCAAGCATCAGATAGAGAATGTTCCTTATCCTTCTTTATCATTTCATTAACAACAGCTGTTAACGGCGATTTTTCATGACGTTTGACTTCTGTTCCGATGCGCTTACCAGCAGCATTAATCTCTTCAGCTACAATCTCTGGCTCAAACTGGACTCGTCTAATAAGGGCTTGAAGTCTTGGATTACTATTTGCAGCATTATCTACCAACCATCGCCGTACTGTCTCTGTGCCTAGTCCAGGCTTATACCCTCTAAGTGTACTAACCAGAGGTGTTAAAATAGCACCTGCAGTCTCCTGGTCAATGAGAAGACCTAATACGGCGCCTTTGGCGGATGCAGCGACAACATCACCTACTGTCATAGGTCTTGTACCACCGGTAAACTCACCAGGCCTGACCTCTTCTACTGGCACTTTCTTAACAGGTTTTCGACCCATCACTTCAGGGAGAGGTTTATCAATAACCTCAAAGGCCTTGTTAAGACCTTTAGCTCCCATGCGTTTTAGACCAGAGATAACACCAGGTTTTCCTGCGAGGTCTGTTAGTGCGGCTGCTGCTGCAGTATTACCTGCTCTGGCTAATCCAGCTAGCTTAGGAATAAATGGTGCAAAGACGAGAATAACTTCCGCCGGCTGGGTTCGCCATGTATCAATAGGATTTGCAACTGTGTGAGCCATCATTCCCATGGCACCACCAACCAGCTGCTGTGGCATATCCATCCCTTCGAAGAAAGCGCGCTTCATGCCCTCTGCAATCGTCTCGTCTTTTTTCTCCACATCTGCTATCTGAGCTAGCAATGCGATTGTGCTTTCTTTTACCTGTGCTGAGGAAGCTGTCCAGTTCTCATAAAAGTCCTTGCCAAGCCTATCTTTAGCCGTCTTGGCCATGTGCTTGTAGGTATCAATAATGGGGTCTGGCTTAACTCCTTTTTCTATCTCTTTAATCTGCGCGGAAAGTTCTTTACCGCGTTTCATCATTTGATAATACTCATCCTTGCCATAACCGACACCTGATGCTAGCTTATCATTGATTTTCTTAAGTTCTGCTGTTAAAGGCTTAACTTTCTTGCCGGCATTTATAGTATCACCCAGACGTATACCTATTGGAATACCAGGAAATACAGTGCCCACGGCCCCGCCGACGACCTTTGCACCAAACTCAGCTACGGGTTCGATAACATCTTCCACTGGGTCTATCGATATCGGTTTGAACCTAGGTTTAGGTAGCTTGGCTTTATCTTCCTCTGTAAGAATAGATTCTGGACCTGCAGAAGGACGCCCTGCTAGTGGAGGCCCAGCATCAGGAGTAGGCCCAGCTTCCGGGGGAGGTCCAGCTTCAGGCCTAGGACCAGCATCAGGAGCCGGCCCAGCATCAGTGATTCTGATTTCCTCGTCCAAGTTTTCTTTAACAATATCGTAACCGTATCGTTCTCTAAATACAGACTTGGCTTGTTCGATATCACCACCTGCTTCTTCTTTGATGGAGTCATATGCTTCAAGATTTGTCATTTTTACGGAAAGTCCTTACGGTTGTCTGGTGTTTCTATCGGGGGTTCGCCGTGTCTGGCAACAAACTCAGATAGCTTCTTCTTGGCTCTTTTGAGGCCTGCCTTGAGGTCTCTTAGTTTTCCTGGCGCACCAAACAAGTCATAGTTGACATTGGCATCAATAACCCTATTATTCCATTTTTGTATCGCCGTCCGATAAGCTTTAAGAGCATTTTGATAACCGTCACCGTATTTACCACCCGCAAACTTAGAAGCAACTGGAGCCGTTGGTTTAACGTCTGCCCACCTGTCTCTGAAAGCTTTGGCATGTTCGCCATCATCAACCATCTTTTGAAGACGATTTTTATTAGTGATTAGTGTTGCTCTAAGCGTATTAACTGCTGCTGTAAATCCTGAGCCTTTCTTCTTACTTCCGGACTTAATCCGCTTGTGCTCTTCGTTTAGCTTATCGATTTTTGCCTGCAGGTGCTCTTTTTTCAGCGACCTCAAAAAATCTTCAGTTTCTGTCTTAGCCTTCTTATATGCATTACTGTTTCTAAGCTTTGTTAGCTTGTCCGGATGCAGAGCTTCATCTCTCTTTCGCTTAGCATCTCTAGATTCGATAAGAGACTTCTTGTTAAGAATAGCTTGTATGTCTTTCTCTGATAAAGCCTTAGGCATAGCATTCAAGACTTTTTCCACAGCCTTTAACTTAAGTTCATCAACACCGAATACTGATTCTTTCACGTTTCTAGGGTTGATTACAGAGGCTGCTTCTTTCATTAGCTTCCGCTTTTCTTTCTCAGTTTTGGCGAACCTTGCATCAGCGATAATATCAGCTAGAGTCCGTTTAAGGTCGGGCATCTGAGATTGAATCTTTTCCAAGTCAGCGTTTAATAGTTTTTCTCTTTCCGAAAATACTCTTTGTTGACCTTCAAACTTATCTTTTCGTGCACTTTCAAAGCTTTTAACTGCATCTTGAGCTTCTGTCAGTTCGAACTCAGCAGATTCTATGCCGGTTGCTGCAGTCGCCACTTTGGCGGCTGCTTCTTTTTTCATTTCTGTGCCCATGCGACCCATGCTAAGCAGTATATTTTTCGCATCTTGGAGACGTCCCATTTCCCTAACACGAATCTGATGTTCCTCAACATTTGCTGGTTTCATGTCACGAAGCTTCATCCAGAGAGTGTCAATCTCTACAATCTTCTCCTTGGGATTAAGTGAGAACTCCCCCATGACCCCGCGGCGTTTGAGTTCTTCATCACGAAGCATTGCATCATAAGCAACTTTCTCTTTGGCGTCTGCCGGGGCGGGAAGACCCAGGGTTCGCTCTTCTTCGGTAGGCATAAAAGCACCGCCGATTCTTTCTGCTGCGTCTAAGATGGCCATATTCGGTCTAGTAATATCTTCACGAGTTTGCCCAGGAGGCATTGCGTAACCACCAACGCGTCCCGGAGGTGTAATCTCTTGACCTGGTAGAACTGTTTCTGAAACAACACCGTCTACTACTTGCTTTCTTGCAAATGCTGCATTAGGTAATCCTGAGATACGCTCAGTTGTTTTAGACATCTCTTCAAATGATATGCCGCCCGGTAAAGCCCTAGACTGAACATCTCTGCTGCCCTCTGCAATAGAAGCATCCACCGCTTGAGCATAAGCATCCTTACTTTGTTGGACTCCAGCAGCTGCTTGCTGTACAGCACCGACCAATGCGTCAGGAGTTCTTTGCATTGCATTTGCCTTGGCCACCTTCTTTTGGTTTTCGAGCTCCGTCCGCTGGGTCACATTTACCTGCTTAGCGGCTTCCAGTGCTTCAAGCTTCTTGGCACGCGCATCCTTGACGGGTATCTGTCCAATAAGGCCGGCAACCTGAGTTCCTAGTCTTAATGCTGATGATGCAGTGCTGATAGCCTGTTGTGCTGTCATACCTGGGTCTCTAGGCCGCGGCTCTCTAGTGCCACCCCTGACCTCGTACAAACCTCGTCTTTTTAGAATACGTGCCATAATATTAGCTTCCTACCGTTGATGAACCTGCAACAGGACCGAACTTCTTGTTCTGTGTTGCTATGTACTCTTCACGAGATTCACCTCCGGAAATCCAACCTTTTTCACTTCCGTGTTGGCCCATTCCGAATAATCCATGATAGTCTTTGACATGTTCGTCGCGAGCCTTGTTTAGCAACCTATCTCTCTCTTCTTGAGTTGTCGCCGCTTGAGCTTCTCTCTGGTAATAGTTACCGCGGTCCTCGCCTTCTTCATAAGCTTGTGCTTCTGAATCAATGTCTCTTGCTGAATCTTTCGCTCTTTCATCAGCTGTGCCAATCTGGATAAGTCTATCTTGGAGTTTCATTTGTCTCTCTTCTGATTCTCTTTCAAGCGCAGATTGTTGTTGCTGAAGTTTGGAAAGACCTGAAGCGGCTTGCTCTCTAGCTCTAACACCGGCTTCAGCAGCACCAGCCAAGGTTGCACCTGACATGGTTCTTTGTCTGCCTAGCCTTGCACCTAGTGCTTCACCAGCGGCTCGCTCTATTTTAGAACCTTGCTCTTTAAGCATATCTCTAGAGCTGGCTAGCCTTTCTTTTTCTGATAGTAAAGATTGGGCCGCTGTACCACGTGCCATATCTTTAACGTCTTTTTCAGCCATTCCGGCTATTTTTTCTTGTTCAGTTGGCATACTTGCGCCTCCTCTTATAAAGTTCTGTTAACATAGTATCTTCTTTCCGATGATGTAGACCCAACATCCATAACGTCCGAGCAGTGTTGCACCGGCCTCAACATTGTAGATAGTATTTCCATAACTATCCTGAGTCCCAGCACCGCCCTTGTTACTAATCGCCCATCGTACTTCAATCATATTTTCTGCACCATTAGTGTAAGGATTTCTTTCTGTAGCACCAGTCGCTGAATCAGCCACCTGAGACCTGTTATCCGAATCATGGTACTTAGTATCGCCACTTCGTGATTGTCCAATATAAAATGGGCAGCCTTGTGGAACATAACCTATTCCTGAAAGATTAGGCGTTCCCGAACCGTAGATAGGAACACTGTATAAATCCCAGTTATGTACTTTCGTATTGCTAGAATCCATGAATCTTAAGTTAGATGAACCTATCAAACTAGCGTCGGAACCGTTTGGTTTGAATGAACCACCTGCAACTTGTTGATATGCAAAATCATCACCCTTTCCTAAGCCACTGATTGCTACGCCTACTTCCATTTCTAGGTCTAGGCCATATCCAACACCTGAAGGTCTTACACCTGGATTAGCAGCAACTAAAGAATCATCACTCCAGTTATAAGCAGCAACTACATGATGAACAACCATAGGATGCTCTATAGGAATAAGTGACCTATGAAAAGGTTTATGCCAAAGTAAACCAGCTGCCACTCTACTATGTCCAGGCAAACCTTCAGCTTTGGCTTGTGTGTTAACTGCCGTGCCAAGATTACCCCAACAAGGAACTGCCATGACGCACCAACCTGAATCGTTCTCAACGAAAGAGGAGAGTGGATTTCTAGGTGGTTCTGAATATTTGTTAAAACCTGCTTTAAGTTTATCCCTAACCTTATCATCAATCAGTTCAATGGCAGATTGTACCGGTGTATACTCAGCAGCAACCTCTGCTGCAATGATAGCATTATCAGGTGCAGGTGTGATATTATTAGGGTCTTGTGGAAATGATGTATCACCGGGCCAACCTGCAGGCTTAAATCCGGGTGGATAGTTTTGGTCGTTCCGCGACATCGAATCATGCCTCATAAGCACTGAGGAAATCTTAAGTGATAACGTTAGACTAGGTAATGCTCTTTTGGATACGCCCTGTTCAAAACCCGGGGCTTCTAAAACTAGCATATAGAGCTTATCATGAGAAAGCTCGACATCTTCTACATTAAGCGTTACCGGGTTAGTTCTAGCAGATGCTCCTGTAAATAATCCAGGGTCAAATGTTTTAGTAAAAATCGTACTATAGTTTCTGATATCTACATCTGGATTACTAGACGTACCGATTGTCTTCTCAAGAAGAGTCAATCTAAGTGTTAGAGCCTGAGCACCATCTAAGTCTATCATTCCACTAGAAACGTCATGACCCGCTCGGCTATAATCTTTTGAAGTTATAGTTGCAGGTTCTGCCCTAGTATCGAAACTTAGGCCGAGTGTTTCTAGTCGATATCTAGGAAGTTCGAAATCTGACGGCGGCAGGTTCCAGTATTCCTGAGGTAATGGTAGAACAAGTGGTATGGCAACCTCATTTTGTAGGTCGTCAAAATCTGGGATTGGAAAATAGATAGTACACGGGGCACGAGGTTCCTCCATTTGAGATGATAGTAAAGAACCTGATACAATCTGGTTCATCGAACCTACTAGTGGGTCGTATACGTGCTCAGGAAGAAGCTTAACGCCTCGAGTGAGTTGTTTTGGTTTTATCTTAGCCACGGATTTCCTCCAATAGGGATAGTGTTGAACCCCAGCTATAACGAGCCATCGGGTCTAAGCACCAAGGTTCCACCATTATGGTTTCTGGCGCCAAATCTGGGTTGTTTGGATTGCCATAGCGTGGAATCACTAATCTCCATCGCAATCTTGCACCTGGTGGAAGAGGAATAGCCAAATCTTTAAGATTGATGGATACAGAGGACAACGCTGCAAGGTGAGGCACGAGACCAGAGTTTGAAACTTCAGGCCACATTGTACGAGACAGGAGCATATCATCAGTAGGAATCTGGTAGAATGATATCATATCTGAATCAATACGCCACATGTGACGTCCCACTATTTTAGAGTTAAGCTTTCTTTCTTCTGGGTCTAGCGGAAAATCAACATCAACAACAACATGCATATCTTTTAATGGCCAACCTTCGTATGCAAAATCCAATCCCAACCACCTCTGAGCAACTGCATCGAGAGCACCATATTGATACTCATCTCCGTATACCGGAGTGCCAGCGGTATATCCACCATTTGCTGTGTATCTGCCGTCATATATCATTTGAAAGTTGATGGCATTTAAGATAGCAGATTTATCACCTTCTTGCTGATGGGATTGCGTCCAAACATATTGTGTAGAACCTCGAGTATTCGTTCCAGTCCATGCCTCTTCACGGGCATCTCCGGAGAAGGGACTTTCGTGATTTGAAAAGTAAGGATTGAATATTCCTTTTACTCGATACTCATTGGTGCAACCTTTAGCATTTACTTCATCATTGGTTGTATTAGCAGTTCTAAGCCACGGAAATGGATTCTGTCCTGTACCTGTTCCATGATAACCCCACTGATAGCCATTTTCACCTAAGGTGCTATTTCCTCTACATACCATCCAGCCAGATACCAACTGACTTTCAATAAATCGTTGTTTAATATCACCCTTTTGCACATTGTTAATACGTTCTGTGACGTTATCAATGGCATCATCCAGGCGGTTACTATCAATAGTAGTCTTATCAGAAAACTGATTATCTGTAATCTTTCTTGTACTCATGTAATGTTCCCATCTGTTACAGTGTTGACAAAACCATGCGTAGAAACGTTGACGTTACCGTTGGCCATACAATCAGCTGCTACCCCTAGGTTGTTTATGGCATTCCCTGCGGCGTTCATTACGCCACTCTCTAGGTCTGACCGGAATAAGCAGCTTTGAACTGATGCTTTGGCGCCGGCTGTTAAAACCAGCATTCCATTATCAGCTCCAGTAAGATTAGCATTGTGCTTTCTAACAAACTCACAGTTGATAAACCTGACCTTTGCTTCCTTTCCTAGTAAAACTAAGGAAGATACCTGACTAGCATCACCGCTATCAACAAAGCGACAACCGTTAAATGTGACCCCAACACTTTCTATAACTACCTGCTTGCTGAAAACTGCGTCAGATACTGTGTTAAAGGATGTGAAGTTCTTTTTGACTGATGCACCTGAGAAGTCTCCTTCTCCCATCAGAAATCGATTGGCAAAGTTTAGTTTTTCTTGGATGGCATCGTAGTTGCTAATGATATCACCTAGGGCCTCTAGGGCGAAACGTGTCCGCTCTCTAAAAGCATTATTGACATTCCATAACTCAGCAACTGTTTCTCTAACACCTCTCATCGACCTCTCCTTCGTCTTCCGGCAACTACCTTGTAGACCAACTTGAGACCGCCGATAACTAGCGCTTCTGCTTTATCTCTTATAAATCCGAACATTGTAACTGTTACCATCTCACCGCGGGTGGATTGCGACATTGAGATTGTATCATACTGCGATTCATCAATCAAGAAGTTTCCATCAAAGTCATTAACATCTGAGCCGAACCGAGCAGAACCACTAAATACTCTTTCATCCATTATTCCTGATGTAGAATCGTATAGTCTATTTCTAAGTGGGTCTTTATTAGCGACTGTAGTGAGAGCGAATGTGTTGTTCGCTTGAGCCGAGTTATCGATAATCTGACCGCTGTATTCTTTTCTATCTGCGGCAAATCCTGCATTATACTGACCCCAAGGCCATGCATCGGTCTGAGGTACTACACCTTGAGAACCAATCTGTGAGTATATACCACGGGTTCTAATCTGTGTTTCACCGCTTCCAACTTCTGGTGCTTTATAGACCCAGTTAATGGATTGTGACATGAATGTGTAATCATCTCTGGTTCTCTCACCTGGTTGGGTTTTTGACCAAGTGTAACCACCTGCCAAGTCGGTTCGAACTGCTTCCTGCCAAGCGAAGAGTCCTGCATCATATATTATTTCAGAAGGTGTGCCTTTTGCGTAGACAATGTCTAAGACGTGTTGCTGAGGAAGACCTTGACTATGAAACAGTCCGTAACTATTGGTATCTTGCTGTACGAAAGTTGGAGTCAGCTTAATGAAGCATAGAGGATTTCTATTGCGTGGTATTAGGTTAAGATTAGGAGCTGTTAACCAAGGCTGAGGTGCTAGCAGACTACCATCATACTTTATGCAGATATTTGTACCTGCCGCATTAGGCACCGTGGTGGCTCCGTCAAGAGACTTAAATGCTGACCATCCTGTTTTTCCTGGAATGCGTTCTGACGGTAGTAATATCTCTAGATTTACATCAGAGGTAGGTTGAAGAACCGGTTCAAAATGAGTTGTGTCATAACCAAAGCTGAACACTATCTCATCTATACCTGGAACACCTATCCCTGCGGGGTGTCCTTGCAAATCCATTGGGTTTAGATAGACACCAAGAATGAGATTTCCATCCGGGTCAAACTCAGGCTTTGTGATATAGAGACGCATCGCCCCATCCACCCAAGTCCTTAACTCATAGTCATATCCTAGAACTGTTCTGTAATCTTCGTCTTTGACACTTCTATCGATTGCTCCGCCTTTGCGAAGTCTTGTGATAAAGAATGATTTGTCTAAGACATTAGTCAAGATTAAATCCCTCCGGAGTTAGCTCTGAGTATCCTAAAGACTCTAAATGCGATATCTCTGTTACACCCGGAGGTACGGGAGACAATGTTTCAGTTGTTATCTGGCTTTGGAGTTTTACTATAGCATCATCTGGTAAATGCAAACTTATAAAGCATCCAAATAAACTCTCGCCATCTTGAGTGCAAAGACCCCATGCTCCATATTTTGGAATAAGTGATGTTGAAAAAACTAATAGGTAATGATTCATTATACGTCCTATGGTAAGTTGTACTTGTTAGTAAGATATTGTTGAGTTGCCAAGAAGTCTGCATCACTTAAAGGATTCAAATATATGATGACTTCAAATACTGTGCCTCGAAATGATTCACCTAACAGTAAGTCGAGGGTGCTAACATTGTCCGGCAAGAGACCCAAGCCAGTTCCCGTAGCAGGCGACACCCCGACTTGATACGAACCGGGGGCAGTTTGGAATGTAGCCGTTGCCGAAACGGGGTCACAAGAATGTCCAGCTGAGATGATGGCACCAGAACCTCTAAGGGTTGAAACAGAGCCTGGGGTTTCTATAGTTGCATAATCTGTTGCAGGATTCGGCGGATTTAATCGGAATCCATACACAGCATAAGGGTCCGGATTAGTTATCAAATCCTCTTGATTTTGTGTTGAGTCTACTCTCTTAGATGTCGAGCCATACCACGCCGCCGTGTTAACCTGTTGCTCAACACTCAAGCCACCGAATGCGTTTAGGCCTAACCTAGCTTGAGTGTACGCAGTGTACTGTACGTTTTGGGGTAGTATTGTCTGGCTAAATCTAATGCCTGACAAACCGAAAGGTTGATTTGCAAAGACATCATGATGGGCAACAAGAAAGATGGTTGCCTGGTTGAACGGCACTAGAGGCGCTGGAAAGGTATACCCTATCCGTTCATGGAGCGCTGCAATCGTAAGGCCAGGTGTATTAGTTCCCGGGTCATTCGCCACATAGAGAGGAGGCGCGAAGGTGTTGATGGCTACGGCATTGCCACCTAATGAACCATCATTATCCCACTTGAGCATGCCACTTGTTGCAGTTACATAAGCCGGGTCAAGCGGGTCAATACTGTCAGCCTGTAGCCATACCTCTGGTGAACCTACTGGTGCCGTTGGAGGAGGAGCAGGAGCACCACCGCCGCCGCCAGTTTCGTCGTCTGGCTCTTCGGGAACCTCCTCGGTGCCCTCTGCAGTACCACCGGCTGCTGGGTCTGTAACTGATGAGTTAAATAACTTATCTTCTATTCCTCCTACCAGGTAGATTTCTCCATCTAAAGCAAGGACCTGAGGATTGGGAAGATTTCTCTTAGCATTAACAGTAGAGTCAGGAGTAACAATGTCTTCGAAGTTCCAGAATGTAAATCCAGAAGATGCCTTAAAGACGACTGTTAAGTTTAATCGTGGTATTGTGCAGAATAGAGAAGTTGTTAGCTCATCATAAGCTATCGTTACAAACTCCTCATCATCTCTTACATCAAAGAATGTTCGTGGTTGGTCATTTGTGTATGTGAGCCACCCTGTTTGAGTAGTGTAGTTATTCAAAGGACTGGAGATACCACCTTGGAACATATGCTTAATAGGGCCGGATAATGTCTTTATAGTGCTACCGTTGACTGTGTGAATACCACTAGCGTCAGCGAAAACTATGACACCTTGAATACGTGAGTGCGCAAGGGGACCAAAGCAACCAATCTCATCTGATACCTTTATAATCTCACCACCAGAAAGTAATGCTCCTGATGCTGGTGACCGATAGAGGAATGTCTCAGTACTAGTAAAGATGTAAAGAAACTGTCCAACGGACGTCATACATGTGATATCATTAAAGGATGGAATCTGAATAAAGTCTAGTGTTTTCCAAGCTGATAGAAAGTTTAAGTCTGAGAACCTAACAGTTTTATCTCTACCTACTGCCAATCGACCCTGAAACTCAGTAACCGATGTCGGATTAGGTAGTTCATGACTGTCCAAGAAATCAAAAGCCTGTCCTAGAGCATCATTAACTGATGGTGATACTCGAACTATGCTGCATGTCTCTCCATAAGGTTCGTAAGAACTATCATTATCATCTATAACTGTTACCTGTTTGCGACGTGTAGGCTGTGTCAGTTGACTTCTAAATGTGGATGGGTTATAACAGAACAGTGGAATATCATTTGAACCGAAGAAAAGGTAGCCATCTAGCTCTACAAAAGATACTGTGGCATCTCCCTCTCCTACTAACGTGTCATTCCAATCCTTGTCGCTATTAGTTTCATATCCGGCATGCCAAAACTTAGGGGAACGATTACCAGCGTTTTTATTAGATGTTCTTGTAGGAAGAATCTCATGCCATCTCTGGTCGTTATCTACATCATAGATGACCACCTCGTAGCATGCTATCCGGCGTGGCTGTGAGTAACCTGACGAGCTGATTGCCGCATCTGAACTAGTTGATAATCCTAGCGTCTTAAAGACTGAGATAATCTGTATTTGACCTTCCACTGTCTTCATGACATAGGAACCTAAAACTTTTTGGAAGCCTAATACATGCTGCGTTGTAGAATCTGTTTCCGATGCAGGGTCATAGTTATTGAAACGGGAGAGCGTACTGTCTATCTGTGAAACCTGGCCGAAGCCTGGTCGAACCTCTAATGTCTTATTGGGTGTCCAAAGATTCTGAATCCACTCAGTGCCTGACTTTGTATCAGTGCTAAGAATACCCTTAACTAAGATGTCTTGTTCTGGAAACTTACTTGCCATTACGTTTCTTTCCTTTTTTCTTAGCTAAAAGCTTTAGTGCTGCTAATCCCTTAGGACTGTTTTCTAACTGCTCCGATGTTATACTCACACCGTAGTCGTCTTTTAATATAGGGTTTAACGTCGTCCTTGTGGCAGTCATTCTAAACTCCTAATATTGAACAAACCAAGAACCTTGTGTCCGTCCTTGTTGCAGATAGTACTCAAAAGCCTTTTCAAGTTTTGCGCCTTGCACTTGAAGTTGCTCTGCTATTCCGCCATCTTTAATCATGTAGTAGCGTGCTGCATAGATTGCGATAAGAGGATGAAATGCGTTAAGGTCATCTAGGTAGAAACCGGCTGACCAGCCACCCTGAGGTTGTTCCATATACTCTAACTGTAGATTTCCACCTATGTTGATAGATGTAATGAGGTTAAAACCTTCTAAGCACACCTGGGGATTATCTGAGTTTGTGTAGTTATAAAAATCTTCTTGTCTATTAACTTGGTCAAGCCTGAACCGGATAGCACCGTTGTTATCTACTGCTGCCGCACTACGTAACTTAACTAGTCTTTCACCGGGGACAGCCAATGGCCCCATGAGAGGTGCCACGAATGGGACCCCTGCCGGCGTATTGGGAACAACAGCAAAACTGGATAAATCAACGATTCGAGTATTGTTATCCTGTGCCACATCCATGTCGATGACTGCTCTTTTTATAAAGAGGTTAGGGTCATGCTGCATGGCAAAGTTTCTGAACTGTTCGTAACCCAGGTCTAGAAAACTGTCCGTCGACGCGTTAGACTGGAATGTTGTGTCTGTCTCATCGATAAACTCTAGAAAAAGCTGTTTAACTTCTGTGCTGAACATTATTTGCCTCCTTGGGATTGACCTGCAATAATCTGTTCTGTTGTCGCAAACTCAACACCAGGTTCACCAGCTATCTGTTGAGGTGCTCTGGCCACACCAATCTCTTCTGAGGTGATTGCAAGGTCAGTTACATCACCTGCTGTTTGACCTTGAGCTGCATTCGATGATTGCATAGCAACTGAATCCAGTGCATTTGTTGGGTCCATCTCTTGGCGTGGGAACACCTTGAAGTTCAAGAGGCCTTGCTCATAAGTTCCTGCCGGCTGACCGAATGTTGTCATAGCAACCAGGATATCTGAGAGGTAGTTCTGTTGTTCTTCATCTAAGTCGTAGAAGTCAGAAGTTCTCATGAAATCTGTGAAGACCTGGATGAAGATTGGAATATTGTCTGAAGCGTATATCTCAACTGTGTTGCCATCTTTAACACCACCGATAATATCCATAGCGTGGGACATATCTGCAGTCTCTTTGGTAACGAAGTCCAGACCAGTGTGATGGGATAGAGCGTTACGAGCTTCTTCAGGAGTGATAAGCTGTGATTGCAGTAAGTTAAGAACCTTAGCATCCTTAGCACCTGCCTCTTCAATAAAGGATGAACCTGCTTCAACAAAGACTTCTGGGTCCTTTGTTAAACTAGTGGTGCGTAGTTCCTTGAATATCACTCGACCGTAGGAGTCCATCATTCTCATCATCTTCTTCTCGGGATAGTATTCCTTCATAAGTGTGAGAACGCGCTCTGCTAGATGCTTAATAGCACCTTCAATATTCTTTTGCGTTACTTGTAACTGAGAAACATCTTGTGTTGCCAAAGCCTCAATAGCTTTACCGCTTGTCACACCAACGGCACGGCGGCCTAGTGATGTGGAGTGGATACCTGCAACATCTTGCATTTCTGATTGTAATCTAATAACATTGTCTAACACGTAACCGGGAACAGGAGCAGCTGATACCTGCTTAGGAGTTCCGCCGGCAGCGTTATAAAAAATCTTCTCACCTGGTCGGCCTTTAATCTGGTCGGATGAAACACCTGATGATTTAGGAATCAACCACTTAGGATTAGACATCAACTCCACATTTTGCACGATTTGTGCACGTGCTCTATTGTAGAGATTTTGTAGTTCGACCATTGGTTCAATAAGACCAACACCCCAGAATCTACCAGGGATATCTGTGTATCTGATGAGCTGAACTGGGTGTGGGCCTTCCCACTCACCTTCAAATAGAACTATGTCACCCATCATGACGCCTGTTGCGCCTTCATGACCAAATATCTCAAATACCTCTATCCTGTCATCTAGTTCTGCATACGTGGTATTACCAGTATCATATGCATCTACTTGAGAGCTAGGAGCTATTTCTATTTGTTCAGCAAAGTCTGGATATGTTGCAGTAAGTTCTGAACGTGTTATAAACTGTCGTAATGCGATAAACCTACTTTGTTGCTCGGTCTGTGCACCCTTTTCAATGAAAACATCATAAGGACTATAGACGCGAGTTCTAATACGTTCCTCATCTGGGTCGTAGTAAGTGTGTAGTGCTGCTGTTCCACATGTCAACAACCACTGCAGCATGTCTTGTGCCTTCTCATCGAAGTTGTCTTCTTGATAGTAGTACTTAAAAGCATCCTCAGCCATTCGAGCTTTGATAATGTCTTCTGTGCTTGGTGAAGCGGGCAGAACGGTAATATTAGGAACAGTCATCTGAAGTTTGCTGAGGATTGTTCTGTAAAACTGTAGGATAAGATTAATGGAAACCCTAAACCTGCCAGGTTGATTAGGTGCTGTGATGTAACGTGCGATATCTCTATCATATTCTAGATGTTGTCGTCCCTGCACATAAAGCAAGCACACATCCCAAATACGAGTAGACATGGTCCGGTAAGACCTAAAGCTGTTAATCAAGCCTCGATACTTTTTCAGCTGTTCTTTATTACTCATTATGAAGATAATCCTGTCAGTCCACTAAAGTCTGGTGCAGCGCCTAAATCCACACCGCCGGAAAGAGCGCCTGCATCTGTCAGTCTAGAAGTAATATCACCAGCTCTCATTGCTGCTGGTAGTGACTCACCTAGTTCAACCGCCTTTAAGCCGCCACTAATGTCACCAACTGCTTTAGTAGCATCTGCTGCACCCTTAAGGCCTTGAACGCCTTTTATTGCGCTTGCACCTTGAGTGGCCGCTGATGCCATATTACCGACCATTGAACCATAGTCTCCTTTAGCAGCATCACCTGCAGCTCCACCAAGAGCCATACCTGTGCCGGCGGCTCCTAGAATGGCAGGTATTGCCGCTAGACTCATACCACCGGTGGGTACGGCAAGTGCTGCAGCGCCTGCGGCTCCAAGAGCACCAAGAACAGAGTAGATAGCTTTATTTCTATCGCCCTTCTTCTCTTTTCTCTCTTGACCTATTTTCAATGCTGCAGCGCGCTTAGCTCTTTTAGCACCTTCGTCTACGTCATATAATCCTTCACGGGCCATCGTAAGTTTCCTCCGTATCTAAATATTGGAAAGGGGAGACATTGCTCCCCTCACCAACCATATTGTCATTCTGTGTTTTAATCTCTGCTAAAGAAAGCTGCCACAAGTAGTAAGCACCAGATAAGAATAATAACCCGAGCGGTAGTTTCCATAGGATGTCAATCACGAATGTTCTCTCTCTTTATTCTGTTAGCTCCTGCAGCCCTTCTAGGACCTAGGAACATAAGACTGGAGGCCCATAAGGACCTCCAGCCATGATGTTAAAACACCTATTAGACTGCGATACCCACCAAGATACCATTGGCATTCGGACGCATAGAAACCACCTGATAGTAGTGTCTATAGAAACCTTGCCATTCGTCTGTTCCTGCAGTTCTGGAAAGTACCGACCCATCAAGGTCTGCAAATCCAGGCTTCTGAAGTTCACACATCTTCCAAGTTTTGGTAGAGAGGAAAATCATCAAACCACGGGGGCACTGACGAGAGACGCGGATTGGAATACCAGCGTAGGAAAGCTGACCACCGAAACCGGCGTCACCCTTACGTCCTGCACCAGAAGAATCCACCTGTGCCTGAAGAGCACCCTGCATCAAACCAACATAGGCCTGACGTGCAAGAGCTTGGCAGAGGATGACGTCTGGAGTTTCACCAGAATCTTCACCAACTGAGTCGATGACTCGTTGCATATCTACAAGAGCTAGTGCAGCACGACCGGCAGCGCCGACACCTGCGGGGGATAACACGTTACGTGCCTGCAGAGCTCGTTCACCGTTAGTTGACGTACGGTCAGCTGTATAGTGAGCTGAGGAGTGCAAGTTCTGGAAGATACCTTCTGCTTCTGCAGCGATATTGCCCAGTTCTAGAATGTGTGCCGGGTTAGCTGCACCACCGGTGAATCGAACCCACCATGCATTGCTGTCTGTTCCAACGGCTGTTCCGTAAGTTCCACCAAGAGTGAAATCAACACCAGCGGTGAGGGTGAGTGTTCGGTTTGCAGTATCGAAACCTTCAACGGTATCAGTTAACGGACCAGGAGCCAGGGTAGCGAGGTCATAAGCATCGTTGCCGGCAGTTGTATCACCGACATTACCGAACTCAACAGCTACAGAGGCAGCAGGTGCGATAGCGATGATGTCATTCAGGCGCTGAAGCTCAGCGAAAGAACCGTCGAAGTTAACTGTACCACCAGCACCAATGACTTGGTTATCAACGATGTAACCGATTGTACCAGCACCAGAGAAGCACATTTGATTCTCAAGGTTCTTGACATCTGTTACGAGGCGTGTCATTTCAGCATCAACATAAGATGCGAAACTGTTTCCACCACCTGAACCGGCGGAAGAGATTGAAGGTCCGGAGAGCTGGAAACGTCCGTAAACGAATGCGGCCTGAACGACCAAACGGTCGAAGCCCTGCTGGTCGGCAGGACCAGCAACACCGGGGAGGTTACCGCCTTCTGCGCGTGCGCCTACAGCGGCGTTACGAGAGACGTGAACTGGAATGATGACCTGACGGCCAGACCAGTCGAGTTTTGCTTTCTCAAACATGTCTAAAGCGAGGACTTCGTTATTCAGCTGTTCCTGAATGGGTCCAAGATAGAAATCTTTGAGGATAGAAGCGAGAGTAGCAATAGAAGCTGCCATTTTATTTATCCTTTAAGGTTAAAGTTGTATTTTGCCCGATTTGATAGCTTCGTAAAGCTTATCTCGAGCGTTTGAAAGAGTTACCTTCTCGTCGGCCCCGCGTGCGTGGGAGCGTGCAGTTGAGCCACCAGAAGTAGTTTTAGGGCGAGGGGCGACAGCTCTTTTGTTACCGTTTCTTTCAACATACTTGGAAATAGCTTCTTCTTCAATACTAGCAATAAAGTTGCTATACTGAGCTGCTACGTCACGTACGTTGATGTCTGGGTCTGAAATAACTGCGTTTAAGAGAACCTCATCAGGAACAGAGGGGTAATCCTTCTGCACACCGAGAATCTCTTTTTGCAAGTCAACCTCAGCTTGACGAACTTCGAAGTTTTCCAGTCTCTGTGCCAACTGTTGGTACTGAGGGTCTGGAGCTTGGCTTTCCTGTTCATCTGTGAGCAAGCTGTCCAACCATGCATCGTCTACTGTTTCCTGTGCTGGAACCTCATGACGCTGAGGTGACGGTTGGCTCTGTTGAGTGCGTAATGATTGCAACTGCTGCTCTACCTCAGAGAATCGGTCGCGATAGCTTTCGATTTCCTGTTGTAGTTGCTTACGTTGTTCATTAACTCTCTTGAACCTTCCATAAGGAACTGCGTGACCTTCATCCTGTTGTTCGGGGGACGATTCCGTTATAACATCCGCGTCTTTTACGCCGGTGTCTGTTTGTACGTCCTGTTCTACCTCAGGTGCTGGTTGTTCGATTACCGTTTCCTCTGTGTTTGAAACTCCCACAGATTCTCCAGCATCATTTAGGGCGCTAGCGAATGCGTCCATCTTCTCATCTTTGAGTACGCTCATATTTTGTCCTCTTTCTCGATTGCTAACGGCAACGACTCGATTGAAAATGACAACCCTTGCGGGCAATAATAAAGTTTAATGTCATGTAAGTTTCTGTTTATTCATCATATAAGTCCCTCTGAAACTTATTCATGTCGTCTTCCCATGTTTCTTGTTCATCATCCCAGAAGCTCTTAGCTTTTGAATAGATAGAACCAGTGGCTCTCTCCCATTCCAGGATTTCCTCTATGGACCGCGGCTTAGCCTTTTTCTTAACTTCATTGCGATAGTCATTAACCTGGTCTAGACCCATTAAGGCGAGTGCGTGAGCAAACAACATATCATCGTGCTGACCGACATCATGTTCCGGCTTCCCTCGGTTGTTGTAGATAAACGTATTCATCTCCAACTGCATCCTCGGACATGTAGCAGTTAACCATTCCTTGTTCACAAACTCTTCCAACCGAGCCACCAGCAGAGGCCGCGTACTCTGGTTTGTGTTAAACCCTAGTTTCTCTTGCCACTTGTTGGCGATACGGTCGTAGGCCACTCGGCGGAACAGGTGCGGCCACTCGGCCTCCACCAGCCGCTCTAAGATAGACAGTCCATAAGTGTTGTTCTCCACCACGACAAAGGCATTATACTTCTTCGCAGCAGCAAGACACACAGCAGCAAACTCGGCCGGTGGGGTCTTATCGTAGAAACTAGCCACTGTGAAGGGCTTCTTCTTGTTCGTTACATCCAGGATAGCGAACGCTGAATAGTCACCACCCGGAGAACCTGAGGCTGTATCCACCCCCATAATATAGGCGTGATACTTCTGCGGCTTGTGCAGCTGCAAGGCACCCACCTTTAACTTAACATTCGGGAAGACGTGGTCCGCCCAGACCCGAGCACCTGAGGTGATGAAGGCCACCTCCACAGATACGGGATACTCTTGGTTAAAGGTGTTCCAGTTATTGGCGCACTGCACGCGGAGAGTATTAACTGCCCAAGCAGCACGCTTCTTGTTCAGGTTATGAAACCTAATGTACTCACGCTCACGACTTGATAGGTTATCCGGGGTGTGGGCCGAAATGTATTCAGGGTCATCCAGCCAACTCAGAAAGACCTTCTCAAACTCGAT
>Ga0080013_1002116_pt1 | contig 24260 bp, 25 predicted proteins | sample ETNvirenome_6_85_FD_69236 | JGI IMG/M metagenome (GOLD analysis project Ga0080013, IMG submission 69236) | Marine viral communities from the Pacific Ocean - ETNP_6_85 (SPADES assembly) (version 2) | ecosystem: Environmental > Aquatic > Marine > Oceanic | place: Pacific Ocean | collected 2013-06-19
GTAAGTAAAATTGCCTTTAATCATTGGGTAGATAATAGTGAATTCTTAAAAAAATACTCTGACACCTTAGAAAATGCACCTTATGACGCATTAGTGAAAAATAATCATCCTTGGACCAATAACCCACAAATAACTAAATCCTTTTTAATTGGACACCTTGGTTGGGATGATGGTTATTCGGACTACGATTTATCCAAGTTCTATTACAAACCTTAAGTTTATATAGGTCTTAATACAAATGGGGTATTACCCAAAAGGGAGTGATAATATGGCGAACAATAATGAGATTGAAGCGTTCCTTGCACAAGTAGAGGAACAAAGCGGAAGTAACAACACAGGAAAGTATATTAATAGGGACAGACTTATTGTGCCTATTGACGAAGACACCGATTTTAGTGAATTGCATACAGGATTTATTCTTGAAGGCTACACATCGGGTATTGAAGGAAAGTATGGAGAATCAACCGCAGTTAGGATGATTTCACCGGAAGGTGGCAGAAGAGTCACACTTTGGCTTACTGGATATGAACAAGAGCATCTAAAGGCTCAAGTTAGCGGATGGACTGAAGATGGAGCATCATATCCATTTGAAGTTAAGTTCCTAAGGCACAAAGTTGCTTCAAAGAATGGTAGAAAGTATAATAGATTCACCGCACAACTACTAAGTAGTGGTGAAGATGTCACACTTCCACCAGTTCCTGATGACCAATACGAAGAATCTACTTCGGATAATTGATTTAGGTAATACTTGTAATTAGATTCAATTGAAACTGCATCTGAGGGTGCATTTTCATTTTTATTTTCAATTTTCCAATTGAGATTTTACACACGAATGGTATTTTTTCGGATAGCTTCAATAATTTGGTTTTAGTAATACTTCTGGAACTCAATTCCCCAATCCTTCTCTCCTCTACCCTTTTTAGGTCTTAACACCTTTTTAGGTTTTACTAATCTATCACCATAAGTTGAGAAATTTGGTTTCGGAGGGTCTAAAGGTTGTATATCATACCAATTCAAAAAATAAGGAATGGGTGAAGCAGTTTTAACCCCCCAAAGATAAGGATATTGAATATTTAGAGGAGTCATTGAATTTATAAAAAAATCAGGTGGATATGTATATTCGTTATAGGGACTTCTTTCTCTATCACTATAGCCAAACCACCTATCCCAAATATCGGTTGGGTCGTATAACAACTTCAGAATTGTCTTAAACATTTCAGTATTCATAAAAACCTTCGTATTATATTTTTCACCCGGACCTGCAATTTTTTCAACTATTTCATCCAACTCTTGAGATAATCTCTCATCTAACCCTTGGTCAAGAGGATTACATAACAAATAGCCGAAAAAAACTACTGCATTTCTTAATGTTGCGGGAGACAATACTTCTTCGCCTTTGACCCTATATTTTTCCCTAAATAATGTATTAATGGTGTCAATCAATCTCCTATATTCAAGTCCATCTGATGAGCCTAAAAACCATCCTTCGGTGCTTCTGTAAAGATTTGTAAGATAGTTATTAGATTCCTTCTCATAATAGTAATTCGCACCCGGAGTCCCTTTTATAGGAGTGCTTACAATCATCTTATCTAATAAACCCGTAGCCTCAGTTTCTTTATATATCTCATCCAACACAGGATTAACATACCAAAACATAATTAAAGAATACTCTATTACTATTTAAAACCTTCTTCTTCATTTCGTGGAAGGTGCAACAGTCGTCATTAAATAGGTGTTTAGTATAATGGATAATCATGGAGGACATTCCGCAAGCACTTTTTGACTATGTAGTTGAGTGTGCAGATACCTTTGAATCTATTGAAACCTCTCTTGCAGATGTATATAATGCTAAGATTCTTAAGTCGGAAGTTCAAGGGTCTGGATTTTGTGTAAAGATTGATACTAAAGGAATAGTTCATGAAAAGGCTGGTGAGAATAGAGTCTTAATTGATTTTTCATTATCGGATGGAGAGTATTCAGTTCCCGCAATAGCCCATAATGCTAAATCAGATTATTTACAAGGAGGAATAACTAATGATGAAATGACTGATTTCCTTAAAATACTCACAAAAAGCCAAAAACAAGGTAAAAGGGTAGAGGTGAGTGGTAAGTTTATTAACTATGGAAAGAAAAGAGCCTTTTTATGCACTTCAGTAGAATTAGATGAGGGTCTTAAAGATTCACAACTTACTCAAAAACAATTCAATGGATTTAAAAAGATATGTAAGGAATATAAGATAACTCCTATGGAATTAATGATGAGAGATGATACTTTATGGGCTGAATTTTATGCTAAAGATTTCCTTAAAAAAGCAGTATTGCTATTTTGTTTAAATCCTCTTAGGAAGCAAGACATGATACATATGGGTATTGTTTCATCTCATGGTGAGGGAAAAGACCATTTAGTTGAAAATGTGATTCAAAAATTAGTTCCTTGCAGAATGGCAGGTTCGGGAAAAATGGCAACTATACCCGGTTTGTTTGGAGCAATGAGTGGTGATGACTTAAATGCAATTGAAATTGGATTACTTCCAAAAATGAATCATGAAAGAGTTACTGTCTCGGAGTTTCAAACATGGAGTGAAGAAACCTTCGGAGAATTAATGAATATGATGGCAAATGGCAAAATTGAAATGCAAAAAGGTGCGTTAGATGTTGAAAGAGAGACTACTCTTAACCTTATGTTCTTAGGCAATCCACCCCATTATTATGACCCTGAAAAGCATGAAGATAAATCTATGATGCTGGATGCCTTTGGTCAATACACTTTTCAAATTGTTTCAAGGCTTACTTTAATTTTTACGCAACTTTCATTAAGTGGAGGTTCAGCAGTAGAAGAAATTAGAAATGCCATCGTTTCCTCAATGGATGGGGATTATAGAGATTCAGATATGGCTGATAAATTAATAATTTGGAGGGATTTCTTTAGAGAGTATTTAAGATATGTTTCAAAAATACAACCTAAATTAAGACAATACATTCCAAGAATCAATAGCACTTATGATGAAATAGAGGCAAGGCCACAATTTACACAAGTATTCAATATTAGGGGTGCGACAGATAATAGAAAATACCAAGAGTTCGCTAACCTTGTAAGGGCTTTTGCAAGATTACAAGGAGATGATAAAATTAACTGGCATCACCTATCTCAAGCAAGAGATATTTTTGAAATGAGTTTGCAAACTTTAACAGAAGAGTTCCCTCTTGCCTCAATGGTAGAAGGAATAACAACTGAAATTATTACAATTTACAAGAAACTTCTAACCAATTGCCCAATTGCAGATTCAATAAGCGAGATGAAATCACATACAAAGTTCACAAATGACCAATTAGACATCTTAATAAGAAGTGGTGCAATTACCAATTTTGATGATGGAAAGTTTTTCGTAAATAATGATTGGTTAGCAAAGGTTGAAGGAGGTGAATCTCATGGCTAAGGAAACTAAAGAATCTATTGAAACATGGCAATATCTAAGGTCAGCCTATTATCCAAGATTTGTTGAAGGTATAACACAATTGCCTTGGAATGAGAGATATGATGTCCTTAAAGAAATTCATGGTGCGTGGGAGGAAAGAGGAGCAGACCCCGTTGAAGCCATGATGGAATATATTTTTGAAAAAACCTATTTTGCCATATTTTGCAAAGGAGTGACGGTATTAAATGATGGTTCTTTTAAAATCCATAGGCTTATATCAAATAACTTAGGTAAAGTTGGAATCTTTGATGAAAGTTATTAAGTAGTTAAAAAATCATTAATTGATATGGCTATTCCATTTTCACTTTTCCATAATAAAGTGTGGATAGAAAAACATTTTGATTCAATGCCAAAGAAATTATACTTAGAGTGTTCTCAGGAAATAGATGAATATGATTCAGGAACTATAGGTGATAAAGTATGGACCGCCTATGTAAGAAGTCCAAATTATCTTATAAATTTTGTGAACAACTTCAAGGGGCAAGAGGGTGTCAGATGGAAAAATATTCCTAAAGATGTTAAAGAATATTATGATTGGTTATATGCTCCATTAATTCAAATAAAACCTGAATTAGAACAAAACCTTAAAAAGATATTATTTAGCAAAAACTTGAACGAAGGAGATGGTGAAAATGGAAAAGTGGATAGGTATTATTGGTCTATAAAAGGACTAAGGGATGGAGGAGCGAAATCACTAAGGAAATTGCCTTCGTTAATAGAATATCAATATACTATTGTAAGTATGCTACCCAAATACTTAGTCTTAATGCCTATATTCAATACCAAAAAACTCCCACAAACTCAATATCAACATCTTATAACTCAAATGCACAACGAATTAGGAATTCATTTGGGAAATCCAAAGCATCTGGGCTTTTTGATGAGGGGTAATAATACTTCTAAATATAAGCCACATTTGGAAAATATTATTAAGACTTGCTTTATTCCTATGCAACCACATAAACAAACAGGTTTCAAAAAATGGGCTTTTAAAAACACCAAAGGTTTTATTCCATTATTCGCATTTGATTTTAGAAAGAAAACTGATTTTTTGAATTGGGTCATGAATCCTTTTGCTTAACTTTAAATAGGTAAAGCAAGAATGTTAGCGTATGGCTATAAAAATGTCACCTCAGGCTCAACAAAGAGCCTTAAGAGCATTATCACTCATGATTGAGGAGGGGATGGGCATTATGAAGGCTTCTGCGGCGGCAAGGTCGTCAAGAAGGTCGGTTAAAAAATATATGAAACTCTTCGGAATTAAAACGAAAAAGGGTAAAAAGGGTAAATTAGTTATTGTTAAAAATTTACAACAAAGGATGCATGAATTCATTATGCACATGATGGCTGGAGATTCTGCGACTTCTGCGGCGACTAAGGCCAACACACAAGTAAGAACAATGGCTAAACAAATAATTGATGGCGAGCCAATAATCATCAAAGAAGGAAGGAGGTGGCAACTCAATGCCTATCCATTATACACACATAGCCTTGTCATATATGGCTATATTGTAGATATGGAGGGCAAAATACAAGGAAACCATTTAGATGAAGGAGGAGAAATAAAATCTCCAGATGCTCCTGATATTTGGTGGCAAATTGATTTTGATGAGTTTAAATCAACACTTCCTGATTATGAAGTAGGAGAGTTCTATAAGGAAGATATCGTAGATATGTTAAGAGAACAATTAGAATTACCCCTTGTAGCCAATGAAACCTTAGCCGAAAGATTCTTAGGGAATGATGATGTATTAGCAGATGCAGATGCAAATGAAAGGATAGATGAAGATGGAAATATGCTCCTTAGCCCTTTAGAAAATATATTAAGTAGATATGATGTTAAACTAAATGAGTTTATTAATTATGGTATTGATGACAACCACCCCTCAAGGGAAATAAACTATATAAGTAAAAAGAGATTGGGTGAAGTAACTTCTCTCGGCCTATTCCAAATATTCTTTGTAAAGGATGAGCCAATTACCTATCCTGCCGATGGACCTTTAGAGGTTTCCTTCACCTATAACTTGCAAAACGAAAGGTTTTAAATAGTAGGAACTAAGTTAATAAACTATGCTTGATTCTAAATGGAAAGGGTTATGGGATAATATACCTACCTTTGGAAAATATATTTTAGCAGGTGTAGGCGTATTGGGAACACTTCAAATAATTAAAAAGAAAGATTTAGTATTAAGTAATGAAGAAATCCCAAATGAAGAACCAACTGAAGATTGTTCTATCTGTGGAAGGCCTTATGAAATAAATAAAATAGGGGTCGGCTTAATAGAACATTATCTTAAAGAAAGTAATTATGGCAATCTTGGATGGAAATCTAAAGATAATCCCGAAGGAGTGGCGAAAACTGCAAGAAATATTGCTGGATGGGAAATTTACCACTATGGGACTAATGCCTTAGAACATTATATATCTGAAGGTAAAAAATCTAAAATCTATGGCAAAACCATCACTTTACTTAGGGCATCAATAGTCCCACAAATTATTGTCGGTGATGTAATGAACTTTATTGATTTATTAGAAATAGATGATGTGGATAATACGCCAAACTTTGATAAGGATTTCAAAGGAATGTGGGAAGCCGAAGTTTTCAATCATGAAGAACATGATGAAGTAGATGAATTAATAGAGGACCTTGATAAATTAACCGCATTTTGCATTTCCTTTTTACACGATGGGGCTTATGGCGGAGAGTCACAAGGGAAAGAAGAAATAGCAGAAGGTGTAATAGAAGAAAGAGTAAGGTATGTTGAAGGTTCAATTGAATTAAAGTTCGTTTATGAGGATGGGGAAAACACATTTATTAGGGCTTCATATCCTAATGACCCGGATAGCCCAGTAATATATCTCCCACCGGCTAAGTTTATTAGACAAGAACCAGAAGATGAAAGAACCGTTGAATAATAGAAAATACTCTAATTAGTTTTTATTTGAAGAGTATGGAGGGCCTTTTCTTTATGTTTTGCTTCAATCATTATGTCTACATCTTTACCATATAAACAAAGTGGGCCATAAACGAGGTCTGAATGTGCAGGTGTAGGCTTAGATTCTCCCGCATGAATAGTTTTAGACTCGGAGTAATGAACTACAGGCATAATACCTGTAGGCCATGTTGAAATAGCCACTTCAAGAGCCTCTTCCTCAGTTTGCCCACCAGTATTGAAAAAATGATGATGATAATCAAAAACAATGGGAATACCAATGACTTTATGAATGCCATTGTAGAGGTCAAGAGTAGAATAAAGATTGGCTCTATCATCATTCTCAACAGTAAGCCTTGCTTGTAATGAAGGAGATAGTTGCTTAAACGCACTACAAAATCTTGCAAGGGCTACAGAAGGCTCTCCATAAGCACCACCCACATGAATGTTAATCTTGTTATAGGGTGAAGGGATAAAACCCATGTAATCAAACATTTGTGAATGACATTCAAGTTCAAGGATTGCCTTAGAAACAACTGATGGATTGGGCGAAGCAAGAACATTATACGGTCCGGGGTGCGTAGTAATCCTGTGTTGATGAGTTGTTGCATAATCTCCAATCTCTTTCAAAAGCCCTATTATCACTTCATAGTCGGGCAATTCCTCAAGTTCATAACCTAATTTAGGATGCGACCAAAAAGGAAAAATCTCAGAGGATATTCTAAAAAATCTTATACCCCTCTCTTCGTTATGGTGCAGAATAGTCAATAAGTCCTGTAGATTGGCTTGAATGAGTTCCGATAGGTAGGGCATACCCCTCTCTTCAAGCGTGGCCTTCCTAAGCGTTCTATTGGTGAAAATACCCTGTTCTCTAAGTTCCATGTTGATACAAGCATATCCAAGCATAATATAAGGCTATTATACAACACATATAATACTGTCGGTTATTAATACCAATACATTAATAAGCAATCATCATTACCAAGTATCATGGCGAGTTTTACACAACACCCTCATTATGCACCTGTCACGATATGTCATGTGGATGGCGGGATGGCTTGGTGTATCCAAAAAGATAATGTCATCTATATGGCGAATGTTTGGGTTCACCCCGATAAAAGAGAGCAAGGTGTTGGCAAAAGCATGATGGCTAAGATTAGGAAACATTTTGCACCTATCCCAATACATACTGACTATGTTCCCGATTCTAAACCGTTTTGGGAAAAGATGATGGCTGAAGGAATCATAGAAAATATTATTCATGAAGAAATTGACTTTGAGTGGATTAAAGGTTAAATAGGTAATACATAAATCTTAACATATGGAATATGAGGAATATATTGATTTTCTCCAAAATGAATGTAATTCCGTTTATGAAGTAGCCCAGTCGGCAAGAAGTAAAGGACATGACCCTAAAAACTTTGTTGAAATTCCACAAGCCCATGATTTAGCAGATAGAACACAAAAACTACTCAAGTTCCTACATACGAGAAATACGGCCTCACAAATTAGAGAACTAACTCAAAAGTATGAAGGAAATAGAGAATTAGTAGCCCTACAAATCGGAAAAATTGTTTCAGCAGAATCATACCTTTATGGACAAACTAAAAAATGTCCAGATTGTAAAGGTAAAGGCATTATTAAACAAGACTGGAGAGAGAATCAATGTAGGCTTTGCGAGGGTAAAGGGTTTGAGATTACTTGTAAAGATTTACCACATTGGCAGGAAACTTTAGATGCGTTTAATGAGGTGGCCTCTTTTGATGATAAGAAGAAAGTCCCATTAGCAATTTATCATGGAGTTTGTGCAGGATTGGCAGTATTGACCGAAGGAATCTTAGTCGCCCCCTTAGAAGGGGTTGTTTCAGCCTCATTAATGCAAAATAAAAATGGAACTGATTGTGTTGCTATTTCTTTCGCAGGGCCTATTAGGTCTGCTGGAGGGACCGGCCAAGCACTCTCAGTGCTAATTGCCGACATTATTAGAAGAGGATTCAATATTAGTAAAGCAGTTGTATCTTCTAATGAGGTAGAGAGATACAAAGAAGAAGTTTCAATTTATGCAAGAGGATTACAATATAGACCTTCAAATCCTCAATTAGAAATTATTGCAAAAAATTGTCCAATTTATATTGATGGGGAAGGCGTAGGAAATGAAGTAACTGGACAAAGAGATTTACCAAGAGTTATAACTAATAAAGTAAGAGAAGGCGCAGTATTAGTAATGTGCGAGGGATTAGTCCTTAAAGCCCCAAAAATAATGAAATATGTAAAGGAATTAGAATTAGATGGTTGGGATTGGCTTAATGAGTTTATTTCTGCCAAAAAAGAGGAAGGAGTTAATGAGATAAAGCCTTCGGAAAAGTTTGTTAGTGATGTTCTCGCCGGAAGGCCTATTTTTGGTATGCCTATGAGAGAGGGAGGATTTAGACTAAGATATGGTAGGAGTAGGTTGGCAGGTTTAGCAACAACGGCAGTTCACCCCGCTACAATGAAGGCCTTATCAGGATTTATCATAACCGGCACTCAAATGAAGTATGAAAGACCCGGTAAGGCAACAGTAACGACCCCTTGCTCCGAAATTGAAGGGCCTTATGTTCAATTCAAAGATGGAAGTGCCAAAAGAATAGTTGATGCGGGAGAATTGCCGGATGGAATGCCAATAGATGTGGATTGGCCTATAGAAAAGATTTGGGATTTGGGCGATTTATTAATCCCTATTGGTGAGTTCTTAGAAAATAATCACCCTATTATGCCTTCACCTTATGTTCATGAATGGCACGAACAATTAGTCAATGTATATCCTAACAACTTTATGGAGGCAGTAAATCAATCTTTAGAAGATGGAGTTCCAATGGCTCCCGAATATGTGGCAAATTATACCGATATTTCAGCCGAAGAATTGTGGCAATTTGCTAAGTCTGTATCTATTTCAGTTTGTGAGGGGAAAATACATATACCTCCTAAGTTTTTATCTACTGCCTATAAGTTGAATATTGATGTAATATTAGAAAATGAAAGTTATTATTTGAGTGGGGATGCGATGGCAGTTTTTACTCATAATTTAGAAAAACTTAAAAATACTATTAGAATAAATATGAATATTTATGAAAATTCATTAGAATTAATGAATGAGATTGCTGATTATGAGATTAGGCCAAAGGTAACTTATAGAATTGGTGCAAGAATGGGAAAGCCTGAGGGTGCTAAATTGAGAGAGATGAAACCTGCCATCCACACCCTATTTCCTGTAGGGCATGATGTAGGCAATCAAAGGAAAATAACTGATGCAATCAAAAAAGAAACAACCACCCAAAGAGGTATTAGAAAGTGTGTTGTATGTGAGGAAGAAACATTCTTAGGAGTCCATTGTGGTAAAAATACTGATTTTATGGAAACTAAGTATGATAAACATGATATTAATAATCTATGGAAAGAGGCAAAACACAAGGCAGGGATTTATGCTGATATTCCTATAAAGGGAACAAAAGGAATGACTTCGGCAGAAAAATGTCCAGAAAATATCCTCAAAGGAATTTTAAGGTATCAAAACGATATTTCCGTCTTTAGGGATGGAACAATTAGATTTGATATGGTTGATATTACTATGACGCATTTTAAGCCTAAGGAAATTGGGCTAACTTTAGGCAAGGCTCAAGAATTAGGATATGAAGTAAAAGATGTTGAAGAAGTTATTGAACTATTCCCCCAAGATATTGTAGTCTCAAGAGATTGCGCTCAAATTATGCTAAAAACCACCCAATACATTGACGAATTACTTGTCAAAATGTATGGTTTAGAGCCATTTTATAATTGTGAATCGGTAGAAGATATGTTTGGACACCTTTGCATGGGGCTTGCTCCCCATACATCAGGGGCTATTTTATGTAGGTTAATAGGTGTGGCTCAAATCAAAGGCCATTATGGACATCCATTTTTCCACGCAGGTAAAAGGAGGAATTGTGACGGAGATATTGATTGCGTGTTGTTATTATTAGATGGTTTGATTAATTTTAGCAGGTCTTTTCTTTCAACTTCAAGAGGGGGTCAAATGGATGCACCTTTAATTTTAACCACTAAATTAAACCCCAGTGAAATTGATAAAGAAGCGTTAAATGTAGATATTAATTATACCTATCCTGTGGAGTTTTATGAGTTATCTCAACAAACACCCAATCCTAAGGAAGTTTTAAAGGTAGGAATTAATACTGTAGAGAGCGTTTTAGGCACTCCTAATGAGTCAAGAGGGTTCGGCTATACCCATGATACAAATGACTGTGCTGAAGGGCCTAAAAACAACCCTTATAATACTTTAGAGTCTATGAGGCAAAAAACTATGGTTCAATTCGCCTTAGGAACTACATTATACTCCGTAAATAATAAAGAGCAATCAAGTAAATTAATTGATAGACACTTAATTAGAGACATGAGAGGTAATTTGAGGGCTTTCGGCCAACAAAAGGTTAGATGCACCAAATGTGGAGAGTCATATAGAAGGCCTCCTATAAATGGACAATGCAGAACAATAATAGATAAAAAGAAAGACCCCTTTAAAGGAGAAGAGATTGAAGTGCTATGTCCGGGAAATATAATTCTTACTGTAACTCAAGGCTCAATTAAAAAGTATGATGGTTTAATGGGTGAATTAGTTGATAAATATGGTTGCGATGATTACACCGAACAAATGTATGGCTTGGTATCTAAATGGGTTAGGGAGACCTTTAGAACTGAAGATGAATGTGAGCAAAAAACTTTATGGTAATGGATTAACTGCCCAATTCAAAAAGGTCCAATGGTGGACACCACCTAAATCTAAATCTAAATAAATCCAATCGTCTTTTGCCGCCCACCTATCATCCGTAGTTGTGGTGTGAATTTCCATTTCATAATAGTATTGTTTGTTAAAATCAATATTGCCTCCGGTAAGAGAGGCCTTTCTCAACTGTAGTGCCAGTTGTTTTGTATAATCCTTAATTAGTTCCCTTCTCCACACAACATAAGTAATGCTGTCCTTCCCCTCCCAATTAAGCGGAAATAGCATCATAACAATTTGATTGGGCCAGTGAGGTTGAATGTAAAAAGTCATGAAACTCATATCTTCCATAGTAAATAATTCTCCACCCCCATCCCATCTTGAGATAGGGTCAGCACTTCCCTCATCTACTGTGCCATTTTCTAAAATATACTCTCTTGGACTCATATTGGCTTTTTGAGAAAGTTTCTCAAGTTCAGCAAACAAAAGTTCTGCTTCCTCAATTTTATTCATAATTTCTCACCAAATGTATTACCTCATGAGCCATTACGCCAACGGCAAACCAAATAATAGGTTCTTGATATTTACTTAAATAAGGCTTGATTGAAGGATATCTTAATCTAAGGCTAAACTCATATTTAGTATCCTTATCATCTGCATATACTCCAACCTTTTTTAATTTAAAACCCATTTTTTTATACAATCTGATTGCTGGTTTATTTTTACCTCTTACATGACCATAAATTATTTCTATTGAAGGGAATTTTTTAGCCCTCTCAATAATTTTATTAAGAAGGGCTTTAGCAATCCCCCATCCTCTATATGATTCACCAACCCCTATACTTACAATATTTAATTTTGTATAAGGTCCTTTGGTAAATCCCTTCCTTCTTTCCGGTCTACAAGTTATATATCCTGCTACTTGTTTATTAGAATCAAGGGCTACCAAAAAAGCCCCATCTTTAGCACTAAGTTTATTTCTAAAATATGATTCCTCTCTTTGTTTCTTCAAAAACTTGTTATGCATTTGAGTAACTTGTTTTATATCGCTTGACTTAGCATCTTTTATAATAAATTGCCTATCCTTTGGAGGAGGTAATGGTTTTAAATTAGTTCTCTTCTTATTCCATTCCTTCCTAATATACATTTTCCCCTTCTTCATATTTAAAGTGTATTTGTATTTCTCCTCACCATCTTTGAAAGTCCCAGCCTTTGTTTCACTAAATCCTGCGTTTTTCAATGCATCTCTTACCAAGACCGATGACTCCCTACAGGTTGAAACTATTTGGGAAACTTGAATTATTTTAGCATCCTTTATCACCTTTTTGAGTAATAGAGGCATCCCTCCTTGCATATCTTTAACTTCAGCGATTGAAACTATATTCATCACTGATTTTTGATAATCTACTCTTGTTGCAATGAATCCTAACAGTTCATCGTTTTCCACATCTACAACTATCCAAAATGGATTGTTAGCCTCATTAACTAAAGTATTATAATAGGATTTCTTTTGTTTAGTTTTAAATGTTTCATTATGGAGTTTAGTTATCGCATCAACATCTAATAAAGTTGGTTCGTATAATTTTACGATAACTTCATTAGCCATAAATAAATATCTTTCTTTTAGATATTTAAACTTATCCCTTCTCTTCTCTCTTCGTTCATGGTGCGTTTTTAGGCCTCATGTCAAAGTTTCCATCACACCATCAGGGTTGAATGCGAAATTTTGTAAGGGAGTTTCTAAGTAACTTCCATCTAATTTATGGAATCTTATATAGAAATTAAAATTCCAACTACTACCATAAGCATAATAATACCTTATAGCGGTCCATAACGAATCAGGAGTGTCGTTATTCCCACCTATCTCTATTAAGGTTGTATTTTGAGGGGTTGAACCATCATTTAATATTTGGTCTGTTTCTACTTCAGCCTCTAATGACACAATAGCCGAAACTGATGGAGGAGACCCCGTAGTATTGGCGAAGGCCTGACCCTGCTCCCCATCCCAAATGAGTCCACTACCTTCAAAACCCGGTTCTTCTCCATTCCATACGAAAACATAATCATATTGTAAGAAATCCCCTGTAGGTCCTACTCCAGTGCCATCCGGGAACTCAGTCAAATCAATATCTTTTGTTGTGACAGTTGGCTTCCAAGAGTTTCCTATGTAAAAATCTTCCTCTTGGGCAGGAGTAGGAGGGGTCTCATACTTTTCAGCAAACTCATTGCTACTTGCATTCCAACTATTTGACGATGAAAAGGTATAGGCTGATAATTTATCTGCGGCAGGAACTTCAACAAGAGCAGGATTGCCTACTCCTCCAACTCCGTAAGACATCGTTTGAGATACTACTGATGCTAATAGGGCCTCATCTGTCGTTAAGTTTTCTGCAATTGAAGTAGCGGAAAAAGTTACGCTTTGATTAGCACTAATATAGGTCCCATTTCCCAGTTTTAGTTTTATCGTATAAGTTATATCATTGGCAGTTCCTACTGCTCCAGTTTGCATACTATAATTAATAGTATCGGATGGGTTTTCACCAAAATCATCAGGGCTTAATTCCATCTCATAATTAGATGCAAGTAGGGTAGGGCTGGCACCAGACATTATTTCTGACCTATCTAATCCAATGATTGTCATCTCTAAAGAACCCCCTTTTTGGGGCATAAACTGTCCATTTTCAAGACTATAACTCCAAAGAGGCCTATCCCCTATTGAATTAGAACTACTCAATCCAATTACCATTTCACACGACCCATCTACGGGCAAATCCGCTACATCTAAATCAGTATAAGAATATCCTATCTTCATACTGTGTTGCACTCTTGTCTCTGTTCCAGCAGTATATTGATAAAATACACCTCCTGTTGGGCATGTCCAAGAGTTTGAAGCATTTACCGCAGTTGTGACTCTTTTTGCTACAGGGATGGCCGTTGTATTTAGTAAAGTAGTTCCCTTTTCCAAAGTCTTCCAAGTAATCTCATCAAGGACTACGGCAGGTGAGGGGCCATCCTCTTGATTACACACACCAATAAGAACAGGAACTCCCATTTTAATCACCCAATGCAGACCCAATTTACACCCGGAACATTAGAACTATCTTCACACAAAATGAATGTTTTAGCAGTATAATTTGTAGTCATGGTGGTAGGACTCGCCGCAGAATCTACCCCATTAATATAAACAGGCTTACTGCCACTGGGGGCCGTAACTACTCCTGCCCCATTGTCTGAAGAACACCAAGATGTCACCAAAATGTTTGGTGTTTCTCCAAGGGTTAAATTAGCCATAATTGTAACTTGGTCGCCAACTTGCCATGTCCCATAACCATCTTTATCTAAAGTTCCTGTCGGGGTAGCCCCTGTAGGAGGCTTAATAGAGGGAAGATAAGTATCGGGAAGGGGATTATTGTCCAGACTCCCAACAACTAATACAATTACCTGCCTCTCTCCTCCTCCAGCATCAGTGCTATCGCCATTACAGACAATTAAACCACCCTGAGAAGGGTAACAGTAATCAGTAGCCGCCACACCACCTACCCCAGTAAGAGTTCTTTGAGTCTGCCCAAAGGCTTGAGTTGTCATTTTACCCATCATAATTTGATATCTTGCAATTACTTTTTCAAATGTTAAAGGACTTCTTCCATAGCCTGTGGGTGCGGCTGACGGAATTTGTTCCACATCCATAAATAGGCCATTGGAGTTAGAAAGTATAGAACCCCCCGCTACTGGTGGGAATGATGTAGGGTCTCCTGAATTAGTTTGAAAAGAGGCAGATGAGGTCGGAGTTCCAGCCCCTACGGTTAAATGATTTACACCCGAATCAAATGTGAGGACTGAACTCGCTCCAAAAGCACCTTTATCATTAAATTGCACTTCAGTATCAGACCCTGCGGGTGTTCCTCCGCCTCCACCACTTGATTGAATAGTTACTGCACCATCCCCATTATCTGCTAAAGTAAGGTTAGAATCAAGTTGAATTTCAGTAACTCCTCTTACATCGGGTGTGCCAGTAGTTTTCTTAACTTCTAATCCTGCCTTTCCTGTGTCCGAGCCTGTAAATGTTGCCGCCATATTAATCACTACCTCAATTATTCTCTAATTGTTGGTAAGCCACATCTACATATCCTGAGAGTTGTTCCGACCAACCATTAAATGAAGATTCCATATCTCCAGTTGTTAAGTCTTCTCCTGTTTTATTAATTACTCTTAAAACAATTTGTTTAGTTACTGTCAATGGTTGTGTAAAATGCCATTGAGACTCTAAAGGAGTAACAGGAGACCATTGAAAATTATTCCATTCCATGAATAGAGTTCCATCAATCCAAATTTGATAGGTCAATGGGTCTGCATCAGTAAATCCTCCAGCCACCGTTTGATTAGAGGTTGATATTTGCGAATGACCAAAGGATTGAATCCTATATACTTCGCCGGGTGCGCCAATATTAACAGTCCCTGTTACACCTGAAATAGTATTTCCTCCTTGTCCGGGGAAATTGGGATTACCAGTTCCTGTTTCGGTAGAACCTCCACCAGTAGTCATTACAGTTTTACTGGCTGGGGCAGGGATTAGAGTAGTAGTTGCTGACGACAATGTAGGAGTAGTTGTGTTACTACCTGTTGTATTAGCAACATTTAATACTAATACATCCATATATTGATTATCAGCAATATTCGCACCTCCTGTTGCGGCATCAAAATTATATTTCGCCCTTGCAATTACATTCGCTGAATCTCCCTTCGGGACTAAGTGCCAAGGATATCTTGCCGAATCTAACATCCTTGCAAAATCTAAATGCTCTACTGCTGGTCTAACATCCACTTCATAGGTGTGAGGGTCTATTCCCTTCCTCATTGGAGCAGTTTGTTGGTGCGAAGGAGTTGAATAAGAGTGAGGTGGGGGTGGTTGGTCTTCTACTGATTTCCTTACAAGACTCATATCACTTTGAAAAGCCTTTTTTCTATAGGCTCTTTTAATATCTCTTCTCTTGTCATTAAAAGCACTCATAGATGTTTTAACATCTTACTACTACTTAAAAGTTTAGACTCATACATGCCTAATGTATTGCTCACCAATTAATGTGATAATGGCTACAACTTCATCAGGACCTGCAATTGCTCCCGGCCCCCTGCACTCAACCGTCACTTGAAGTGGTTGCCTATGTAAAATAAGAACTGGATTGGAGAATGCAATAGTTTTTTCCCCTGTTTTAATAATATCTGATGCACTAAATGGATTTGAAGGTATTCTATTAGGTCCTGCTTGAATGGAAACATCCCAATCATATGTTCCTTCTAAGGCCATTGAAGTATAATTTTGTTCCCCTCCTCCAATATTTACAAATTGGACCTTCATTCCATAAATTCTTACTTCTTCATTAAAAGATTGGCTTGTATAGATTTGCTGGGTATTGGTTGTTCCAACATTTGTCCCTGCGTCAAACCTATGTCTTGTTGTATATAATTCGGGTTGCGGATTTTGATTTACCATTTTTATTCACCTCATTTTAAAATCATTGTTTCTCCAATTAATGTTATCGTGATATTATTTGTCTTGGCATTAGCGACTGGATTAGTGAATGTCACTATGAGAGGTTGCTTAAAATTTACTGCAATAGGGCAAGAAAAAGAAAGAGTCTTATCTCTCATAGTATAAATAACGCCTCCATCAAATGCGTAAGTGGGTATGTTATTCGCCCCTACTGAAATTGTAATCTCAAAATCTTGAAAGTCCATTTCTAAACCTGTTGAACTTATTATGCCATCTACTTTGATAGCATAAATCAATACTTGCTCGGCATGGCCTTGATTAGTATAAATAGTATTAACTAATGTATTAACTTGAGTAGTATCTACATTATTAAATGAAGTTGTAAATATTTCTGGTTGTGGGTCTTGATTTACCATTAAGCACCCCTCCTCATCATTGTGTCTGCGCTTTGAGGATATCCCATTTCACCCGGAGCGCAAGCAACTTGAGCCGAAGATAATTCAGCCATAAGAGATGTCTTAACTGTAACATCTTGTCCTACTGTAGTTAAGTTATATCCACCTTGCCATGTTACTTCTACTGAAATTGGTTGTTGAAAAAGCACTAATATAGGGGTAGGAAATACAAGGGTTTTTGAATCACTCGCCATCACAACACCAACATCAAATTCTTGGGAAGGGACATAACTATTTCCAATCTTAATCCTTACAGTAAAGTCTGTATCGCCTAAAGCCATGTCTTCTCCAATACCAGTAACAAATCTATTAACTGCTATACTATAAATTCTTACTTCTTCCGATGAACTTTGATTAGTGAATACAGTTTGAATATTTTGAGTCCCCGCAGTTGCAGTATTCGCAAAAGTATGAGTAGTTGTATAAATCTCCGGTTGAGGATTTTGATTAGCCATAATTATATCACTCCAATACTGTTTTAATCTTGCTCCTACTACTTAAAACTTTACTCTTGTTTATCTCCTCTCTTCACCCATATTAATGCTAAAACGCTCAATATCACAATATCTATTATTATCCCATAAGGTCCCAGTTTAATGCTATCCTCAATAGCATCTTGCGGAGTATAAGGCCAATTAATAATTATCCACAACATTGATAAAGTAACCATAAGGAGAAATACTAATCCGGTTTTTATGAGTTTATCCATTATTGAAGCCATTATATTACCCCTAATCAAAAAGTTCATCTTCCGAATCATAGTTTATCTTCTTAGATTCAGCCATATCTACATCCGATTGCATATGTTTAGAATATGTTTTGACATAGCCTTTGACTACATGATATAAATCCTCTCCCAACATATCCACCTCATCCACTAAATCGTTTCCATCCTTTAGTGTCTCTTTCTCAAATCTTTTCTTAAAAGCCGTCATTAAATGCAATGTATGATAAAAATCAGCATTAAAGGCCTGAGAAGTTTGTAATGAGATTCTTTCAGCCGAAATTTGAGCCTTAATCGCCAAAATAACTGCTCCTAAATTGGTGGCGACAATAAATGCTAATGCATTCCAAATAAGCCAATTAGTAGGAGTAATCATTAAAGATATGCTTTGAACTATGACACCAATAAACACGATATAATAAATCATGCCTTTAGCCGAAACAAAATTATCCCCTTTATCTACCATCTTTTCCCAATAAGTTGAAGAAAACTTATCATCTGGTGACAACAATATACCACTCCCCCTCAATCATCATTCTATCAAAATTATTAAAACCATATTGAGAAAGAATCTCTCTTACCTTCTTTTTCCACTTTCTTTGAGGGTCTATTAAAAAAACCTCATCTCTAAAGATTCCTTGATTAGAAAGCATAATAAAATCTTCAAAGGTATAAATCGTCAAAAACTCTTCTTGTCCGGTGGCAATTTTTTCCAAATCCCTATCTCTTTCTAATTCTTGAAGAATCTCTTCTCCTCCACTAAAGAAATCTTCTCCCAACATCAAAATAAGGTTTTCATCCACCCCTATCCCTGCCGCCATCCTTTCTTCAATAACCGCCCACTCTCTTTCAAACACAGAGTCCCAACTTTGTCTCCCTACAAAATATTCATTACCTAATGAGTTCTTCCTATCAGCAAAGTAAGAACTCCTACTACTCATAAGATATTTTTGCCACGCATCTAATTTTTCCCCCACCAGTTCCACCTTAGTTATTTCCAAGTGCTTAACAGTATTTTTTTCTACTGGCTTATTTTTAGGAGAGGACATAAATTATTTATATTTTTTCACCTATTTAATAGTTACTCTTCCGAAGCCCATAAACCATGCTTCCTTTTAAGATAAATAGCCGAGATAATATTGCCTACTACTGTGGCTAAAGTGCCACCCATAAAGCCCACAACTAATGGATACCACATGATAGTTTTTATCTCCTTCCTCGTTAAATTGGTGTCCTCTTCATATATTTTTTTTATTTCCGAGGCATATTCTCTTTGAAATGATGAATCATAAGGGCTAAGAAAATTTATTACTTCATCATAACCCCAAATCTCTCCCATCCAATAATGTTCCTCTTTCTCAAATCCTTCTTGACTCATTAATTCTGCTTTCATTTCGGCATTTGGGATAAACTTAACAGTTAATTCTTCAATTGTTTTCTCAATCCCTGCAACATCTATACCTTTAATAGAAGTTTGAAAAGCCCTTATAACACCAGCCAAGAAAGGCCTCATCAAATCACTTTCATTTAATTGTTCCTTGTCATAAGTAAATGCATCAACCCCTCCTCTTAAAGCATCTACTTTCGCTTTAAGACTATTCCCTTGCATGTCTTTTTCTTCTGCACCCAATGGTTTAGTAATATAATTTGCCCCACAATGCCAACAATGACAATAAACCCCAAATCCTTTGGCATGAGTGGGAGACATAGACCTTCTACAATCGGGGCAAGGGTAGCATCCTCTCTTCATTTGACCAACCCCTGCTTGAGGAGGGTTATAAGCGGAAAATTCTTCGGTTGCTTTTATTTCTTTTTTAGGCAACATAGAGATGTCTAATGGTTTATACCATCTATCTTGACCATCTATTTCTAATATATCTAAAGGACTTCCTTTGATAATTCTAATTTCGTTTTCTTTTTGCCAATCTGAAGAATTTAATAGAATGGTTAAAGCCCAATCAATTTCATCCAAATCTGCCAATGCGTAAATCCTGTAATCTCTAACATATTTTGCCTTTTGTTTTTCGTAAAAATAATTTTTTGCTTGGTTTTTATCAAAACTCCAAAAAATTCCCAAACCCCTATCCATAATAGAATTCTTTTTAGTGGGTCTATCAAGCCAATCCCTTTTAGCAGTTAAAGCCCTGTATATTTTAACCTTGTCTCCTTCTGTTTCAATACCTTTAATTAATTTCTTTTTAGCAGGATTAATATCCTTTTTATAAATTTTAAATTGTTTTTGTATGCTTTCATCAAAATTTTCATTTAATATAGATACATCATCTACAATTTTACTTAAATAAGCCCACACCTCTTCCCCATACATTTCTCTTATTTGGTCTTTAGGAATTTTTATATCCTTTTCGCAATCATAACAATAATTCCAATATATATTTTTAGGAGATTTTTTAAAGTATTTTTGAATAGTCCACTCCAATTCACCCTGTTCTCCATAATCTTCTAATTCTTCTAAAAACGAATATTCTAATTTATTTTTACCATATCCCTTTTTTAAACAAGAAGGGCAATTTATTATAGTTGATTTTTCAGTAATTCCTTTTTGCTTTAGATAATTTTTTAAAAGTATTGGATAATAAGAGCCTTCATTATCTGAAATATTAAAATCTCCTTCTTTATTCTCTTGTTTATTTATTTCTTTCAAAAACTCATAATATCTTTTTTGCAAATCTTCCAAAGTAATAGAATTAATTATTTGTTTGATTTTATTTGAAGTCATTTGAGAATTTAAGCCATTAGAAACTTCTTCTGCCCCTCTAATTTGTTTTTTAATTTTAGTTAAATTTCTTTTAGGGTCTAATTTATTTATGGCTCTTTTCCAATGTTCTGTAGAGCCTACTTTGAAGTCTTCAGGAACGCCATAAGTTTCTACCCAATCTGCAAAAACTACAGGTTCATTATAGAGGAGATAAAAAAACTGGTCTTTAGATTTGAAAGGCATCTCATTCCTCCTTATCTTCTTTATTGAGTTCCTCTCCAATTGCTAATCCTATAATAGCGAAAGGAATAGCCATTAAAAGATAGTCACTTTTCTTGAAGGCTCTCTTAGGCCACCCATGTTCCTTATGTGTTTTCAACACATTTACTAACATTGATGCAAAGAAAGCGGCTGAACCAACCGCAGGGATGAGCATAGCCCTCCATGCATTCCTTGAAGTAATTTCCTCGGCTGAACACTTTACCATAAATAATTTAAAGGCTTTCCACTACTTAAAGATTATGATTTCTTAAATTTATCAAATAGTTTTCTAATCTCTTTAGGGGCTAATACTGCTCCTAATGTTCCAAGACCTAAAAGACCTATAAACTTCTTGTTAATTACGGGTTTGCCTTCTGCGGAATATATTTTTGAAAAGTCTACATCAGGATTAGCACATCTCGCACATAAATGCCCATAATCAATTCTCATCATCTCATCATCATAACCAAACCTACCACATTCAAAACATGATGTTGCATCAGCCTCAAAGGATTCTGCATCTAAATACAAATGAAGTTGGTTGATTTTTTTAGGAGAAATAATCTTTTTAAATTCATCACCAAAACTATCAGTCATAATTCTTGATGGAACGCTATCAAGCATTTGCATATTATGTCTTAAAGCCTTAAAATCTCCTTTCACAAGAGCCTTCCCTGCCTTCTCAACATATTCCCAATCGGGTTCTCCAAAATCCTTTAAATTTTCGGATTCGTTAATAACCTTTCTCCCTAATGCCTTTCTCGCCTTTTCACTACCTGTAAAATATCCTTCCTTACCTATGAAATATTCAGCCTCATACCTCGCATCATGTGATTCTTCTTCATGTTCAGCCCAATCCATCAAAGGAACATCTCCGTGTGATTTAGACTCTTCCTCTAACCAATCTTTGAAACTTACATCTTTGCCATGCGTTAGCATTTCCTGTTTGCCCCATTCTTCAAATTCAACATCAAAGGATTCTGCCGCCATATATGCTTCACCCAATTCATCTAATTCTTTATCAGTAAATTTTAAGGTGTTAGAATAGTGATGGTTGAGCCTATCAGATTCAGCCTCAAAATTAGTTAAATTAAAGTCACTTGGCACGAAAGATAGATTATCTTCAGCATAAAGTGTATCCTCAGGATTTCCAGCATCTTCATAAGGGCTATAGCCTTCAATTAATGAGTCTATTAGGGATGCATATTGGTTGTGGAATCCCAGTATCATACTTAATCCATCATCAGTTACTGTTGCTGAAACTGATGGAGGGAGTTCCAGCATAAATTGATAATAAATATCTACTGGGACAGTAGCAGTATTCCCATAGGTTAAATCCATAGGCCTATCTTCTGCACTATGGTTCAACCTTACCTCAGGCTTAGGCTTATCTGCCCACCACCTCGGATGGAAATCATCGCCACTATAGCAACAGGAATCACAATCGTAATTAGCATCATTATCACTTCTTAATTCTGCTTTAGTAACTCCACAACAAGGAGCAATCAAAACCGATTCATCTCTTGTAGCCAAGTAATGCCCTTGTGCATCAGGACCCATGATATTCCACACTTCAGCCGGAATATTTTCTTCAAAAATGATTGCATTTGGTTCTGCCCTATATACCTTTTGATAAGTTTCTGCATCAAATGATTCTGCATCCATTACTGAATCTACTGCAACATCCGTAGCGACATGCTCTACTTCATCAATTACCTTTTTATCCTCTTCAGTAGTCTTTTCTTTTTTAGTTTTTGATTTACTTTCTTCTGCATTCTTTTTTTCTGAGGCATTAATTAATCTACATATTTTATATCTCAAATCTAAAGACCCATCTTTTTTATAATGTTTAGCCGTGAGTTCGCTTCTCGTATCTTCTGCACCCTTTTCTTTTACTAAACTACTTAAATCAGCACCTCTATCATATTCTTTCCATCCACCACTCAAATCCGAAATGAAATATATTCCACAACCCCTACAAATAATACTACCATCCTTTGAAATGTGATATTCATCTTTTAAATTACAAGTAATACATTCAAAGAAAGAGTCTTTTTCACCCTTATTTTCGGCATAGTATTCATCCCCCCTATCCCTTCTAATCGCTCTCACGATTCTTTCATTTTCTTCTTCTCTTTGTAATGCCTCATCGTCTTTTAGGGCTTGTTTTCTTTGAAAGTCCAAGCAATCAGCACAATATCTTTCATCGTCTACCCATGTTTTTGTTTCACTTAAATCAAATGATTTTCCGCAATCATTACATTCAACTTCGCCTTCGGCTTCTTGAACTGCAATCTCAGCCCCAAAAACTTCTACTTCGTCTTGAAGAGGTGTAGAGAGTTGTTCTAATAGGGAGTGAGCAGTAGATTTATTTGTAAATGTTGAAATCCTATTTCCTTGATAATCTCCCTTAACAGACCACTTTATTCCTCTTTTAGTATCTATGCTGGTTACTGCTTCTACAACAAATTCCACCTTTTGTTTTAAAGGCCTACAATATCCTTCGTATGTAACCATAAAAAAATATATTCCTTCTTACTACTTAAGGTTTTTTACAGGGATTTAATGTCCCATGTAATTATATGTGAGGTGAGATTGACCTAATGCACTCCCATACTCTCCAAAAGTATTTAGAGCCGACCTTGAAGGTGCGAGTTGAAACGCCGTAGGGTCTGTTAATACATTATAAGAAACTTCTTGATTCTTTTGAACTTCTGCTTCCTTTTCCTCTTCGGCTTCTTGAACCTTTTCTTCAGCCTTTTGTAATATCTTTTGCTGATATTCCGTTTCTGCTTGAGCAACTGTTCCTCTTGACAATTTACCAGCACCCCAGCCGAATAAGAATGAGCCTGAAACGATTGCCATTGTTTTCCATGTGCCTTCAAATATTTGATTATCCTCTTCTCCCCTGTTTTTAACATAATCAAATGCAAGTGCAAGGAGCAATCCAATTCCTATTGATAAGGGGGCCGCCGTATAGAAATCATTTAATTCAGTTTTCCAACCCGGTATTGGGGCTATAAAACCGGCTAATGGATTGTCAGTTTCTTCAGAATCATCCTCTTTAGAATCTTCCGATTCATATTCCTCCAATTTTTTTCTTAATTCCTTAAAATCCACCATTTTAATCACCTAATTCCTTTAGTAATACTCAAATACCCCTCTCATAGACCAAATGCCCTTCCATTAAAGTTTTGACCAACTGATTCTACAGTCATGGCTAATGTAGCCTCATCGGCTTGGCTGGCAAATTGTCCTGCCGCCCTTCCCCATCCCATTCCTTCTACAGAAATAGGGTTTTTTAGTGAACCATAATCATCTACTTTCACACCATCTACTACATATTGAGTATATTCGGCTTCTTTCTTTTCAAAGACACCCATTATTTTATCTTTATTAACATATGCCATATATGCGGCGACACCAATCAATAAAAGTTTCGTCAAATTAA